>ERZ773063.80-NODE-80-length-65799-cov-10.185614_pt1 | contig 65799 bp, 55 predicted proteins | sample MGYA00580625_ERZ773063 | MGnify/ENA primary metagenome ERZ773063 (study PRJEB29015, sample SAMEA2738022) | human oral metagenome | biome: human oral; feature: human-associated habitat; material: dental | place: China | collected 2042 ... | reverse complement strand
ATCTACAAAAGTAGAAATCTTACATATTTTCTAAACCTAGTGATCATGTTTGGCACACTTGACATCTACAAAAGTAGAAATCTTACATATTTTCTAAACAGATGATTGAACGGTGCGAATTAAAAAGATCTACAAAAGTAGAAATCTTACATATTTTCTAAACTGAATACTATCCTAGTATCGCTAAACTTATCTACAAAAGTAGAAATCTTACATATTTTCTAAACAAAAATCTACTTGTGTGATTTATGAAATCTACAAAAGTAGAAATCTTACATATTTTCTAAACTAGATAATGTCTTGCAAATTCATCAAATCTACAAAAGTAGAAATCTTACATATTTTCTAAACCTTTTAGCTCAGCTTTCGTCTACATTATCTACAAAAGTAGAAATCTTACATATTTTCTAAACACTCAGAACGGTGCGATCACGGACATATCTACAAAAGTAGAAATCTTACATATTTTCTAAACACTCCCCCTGCTCAGCAAGGAAGTCCTATCTACAAAAGTAGAAATCTTACATATTTTCTAAACGATAAAAAATCAGGAAGCAAAGACAAATCTACAAAAGTAGAAATCTTACATATTTTCTAAACGCTGAGAATACTGACAAAGCAACCGTATCTACAAAAGTAGAAATCTTACATATTTTCTAAACTGCAAAACTCAACCGCAAGTGAACTTGAATCTACAAAAGTAGAAATCTTACATATTTTCTAAACTCCATATCAGGAAGATCAGCAACCCTAATCTACAAAAGTAGAAATCTTACATATTTTCTAAACTTTATAAAAAGACTCTAGCTCTTGAAATCTACAAAAGTAGAAATCTTACATATTTTCTAAACATTATGTTGATGTCTTCGATATTGTCATCTACAAAAGTAGAAATCTTGCATATTTTCTAAACACTCAGAAATGCTAGAACAACATATTATCTACAAAAGTAGAAATCTTACATATTTTCTAAACCTCTGCAAGGTCAATGATGGCAATCTAATCTACAAAAGTAGAAATCTTACATATTTTCTAAACGTAAAAATAAATGATAGCACAACTTTATCTACAAAAGTAGAAATCTTACATATTTTCTAAACAACAGGAACGGTTTGACTTGCACTTGTATCTACAAAAGTAGAAATCTTACATATTTTCTAAACAAATAAAAATTAAAGTTTGCACTCAGGGATCTACAAAAGTAGAAATCTTACATATTTTCTAAACCCTAGTGGCTGTGGTTCCGCTTCATTCAAATCTACAAAAGTAGAAATCTTACATATTTTCTAAACCAGTCGATAAAGCCTTTACTAAGGATATCTACAAAAGTAGAAATCTTACATATTTTCTAAACATCATCGATGTATACCGCAATAGCTTATCTACAAAAGTAGAAATCTTACATATTTTCTAAACAAGAAGTCAGATTCTCTTTAGCGGTTATCTACAAAAGTAGAAATCTTACATATTTTCTAAACCTTTATAGTATCGTTGCTATCATCGAATCTACAAAAGTAGAAATCTTACATATTTTCTAAACAGATAAACGAATGTATCAATCCAACGATCTACAAAAGTAGAAATCTTACATATTTTCTAAACTCTGTAGGTTTAGCAGTTCCTCAGTATATCTACAAAAGTAGAAATCTTACATATTTTCTAAACTGCTTATCTTCTGGCACGAGAGCAAATCTACAAAAGTAGAAATCTTACATATTTTCTAAACTCCGAGCATATACACAGGAATACTCGTATCTACAAAAGTAGAAATCTTACATATTTTCTAAACTCATTAAGTGATTCAGATGATCAGCATCTACAAAAGTAGAAATCTTACATATTTTCTAAACGTATCTGATATACAGCTATAATAACTTATCTACAAAAGTAGAAATCTTACATATTTTCTAAACCTTTCATACATATCTTACGGATTTTATTATCTACAAAAGTAGAAATCTTACATATTTTCTAAACCTTTGAACAACAGATATTCATTGATATAATCTACAAAAGTAGAAATCTTACATATTTTCTAAACACACCGTAGCAAACTCAGCCCTTGTAAGTATCTACAAAAGTAGAAATCTTACATATTTTCTAAACCAAAGTATCAGCACTTAACTTTAAGCTTATCTACAAAAGTAGAAATCTTACATATTTTCTAAACTGCCGCAAGATTGATATCTTTCGTCTGATCTACAAAAGTAGAAATCTTACATATTTTCTAAACTCGACTTTTGGCTTATTTAAGCGGTTTTGAAGCTATTAATTTTTGCAACCAACAGCTCCAAATCTGCTTAATACCGTCTTACAATTTTATGAAGACGGTAGGTTTACATTTTTTTAGAACCTATGTCGTGATTTTTACTTATAGAATTTTTCTATATATATGTTAATGAACAGGTATCTGCAATACTCATCTCCGAAAGTAAGATAATCTCAACTTTCACTATTTGAATGATAGTGATAATTTCTGTTTTTTCAAGCTTTTTTGTCTTTGCATGCCTTTCAGCTCAAAAGTCGGATTCTGAGATCAAAACATTACTCTCTTTCATCAATGAAAATCCCTACGATTACTGCAAGAGGGACAGAAAGGACAACTCCCCAAAAGCCCATTACTACTGCTCCTATTAATGCGGAAACAAGTATTAAGATAGGGTTTATTCACAGTTGCTTCTCCATAAGGAATGGAGTAATGACGTTATTTTGTAGCCACTGAACAAGCAGAAAGACGAAACCCACGATAAGCATCCCTCGAAGTCCATTATGAATAAGGGCGAGAATCACGATCGGAATAAAGGCAAAGAGCGGTCCAACATAAGGAACGATATCCAATAGTCCAGAAATCAGAGCGAGAGAAAAGATATTTGGAATTACAATTCCGAAAAGTTTTAAGATTCGAAAAGCGAGATACATAGCCAAGATCACAAAGAGCGAAAGAAGAATCCTTGCCTTTAGTCGGAGGGAAAGCTTTTCGTAGATATTATTCAGCTTTTTTCTAGTTTTTTCTTTTTGATCTTGATGAGATGCCTTTACAAAGAGGGAAATAAGGTAATTTTTTTCGATAGAGAAGAAGACAGCAAGCGTAAAGACAATAATCACATTCGTCACCACCCCAAAGAAACCACTAACGAAAGAAAAGAATCTTGATGAGAGATACTTAAGTGAAGTTGCAGAAGTATCAAGTAAGGTATTGAGACCTGAGAGTATGGTGGACTGGAAATCGCTATTTGATCGCGAAAATCCGCTTCGATTTTCTAAAAGATAGTTTTTTAAGAAGTCTGGGATTCGTGAGATTTGATTTATCGCTTCTGGTCGCTGGTTTTGCAAGATAAAGTTTTTTAGCTCGATAAGCGTTGTAGAAATTCGTTGTACCAAGAGCGAAATCTGCGAAATCAAGAACGGAATCACAAAGATGATCCCTGATAACACGAAAGCAAGAAGAAAGATATAGGCAATCGTAATCGCTCCTCATCTGGTTTTGAGCCTTTTTTCAAAGGAAAGAATCATTCCTTCCATTGAGATTGCGATAATAATCGCTGTAAAAATAATATAAATCATATCAAGTGACTGCATAAAGAGATAGCCCAAGAATGCAAACAGTCCTCAAATAAGCCAAAATTTGATCATTGATTTTGTTGAGATTCCAGAGAAATTATTATTGCAACGTGGATTTTCTTTCTTTTGAAGCGGCATTTCTGACGCTTCTGCAGGAATTTCAGGCTGGAGGTTTAGCTTTTTTGGTGCGGAGTCTGTTTTTTTCATGATTGTGAAAGGAATGAGGTAAAACTACGTATGAATGTCGTCTGAAGAAGGTGTTGGAGTTGAGCATCATCTTTGCGATCCAGTAGCTCTAGTAGTGGCTTAAGTTTCATCTTATGAAGCGTAATGAAGCATTTAACCCGTTTTCCTGAGGCTGGCTGAGATTGGAAAGCTGACTCGAAGGCTTGGATCAGAATTCTTTTTATTTTATGCCTAATGACTGCCCTTTTGGAGACTAGCAAAGGAATATGGAAAGAAAGCTGATGAAAGTGGCGGTTTGGATACTGTTCTACGTAAAAAAAGACGAAAATTGCATCAGAAAAAACTTGCCTCTTTTTGGTGAGGAATCTGACTTCTTTTCCTTGGAGTCTCTGCTGTTTTTTTAACAAAGCACGTAAAATCAAGTAAAACAAGCGAAGTATAGGGAAGCTAGTGCAAAAATCAAGTTTGAAGGCAAATTTTAGTGTTTTGGGGTTTTTAGTTTTACTTTCCTATGGCTACTGAGCTCGCTGTCGACTCAAAGATTTTGATATTGCTCGAGAAGGATTGCATATTGCTTGTCCCAACTGAATTTTTTCTCAGGCAAAGGAGTGCATTTCTCACTTTTTAGGTGAATAACCGCTGCTATCAGTGCTTTTTTATCTCATGGAGAGAAAAAGATTGTCTTACCTCAGATAACTTCTGGAAGTGAAGCGACTTGAGTCGTAATGAGCGGAGTTCCCATCGCTAAAGTCTCGGTATGCACTGATCAAAATCCTTCGGACAAGGAAGGAGCAACTACTGCCTGCACATTTGCAACGAGAGCTCTCAATTCTTCTTTGGGCAATCCGTTCCAAATTTTCACTCTCCCCTTTTGTGAAGGAGGTAAATCAGCGAGAAAAGTCTGAATCTTCTCTTTAATAAAGGTATCTCTCTGAGCAGGGATCAAATTAAAGATCAACTGAAGTTCAGAATCCTGCTCCAAAAGCTCAGGAATCGCCTCAACCAAGGTATCAATCCCCTTGGAAATTCCAGTATGCCCGAAATAAAGCAAATTTCGCTTGCCTATCAGTCAAAACTTTTTTTGCACCGCCAAACTCTCTTGCTTACTCACCTTTTCTCTAGACCAGAACTCATAATCTACCCCATTATAAGCGAGGAAGAGCTTTTTGTCTGGGATTCCATAGACTAGTCTCAAAGCATTCAAGGTATATAGCGAAACACAGTGATATTTTGCAAATGGGAGCTGGAAAATTATCCGTTCAAAAAGGCGATAGAGTCGGGCTGTTTTTCGTGATTTGTAGCGGTTTCGTAGCTTTCAAAAAATCTCATGGACTGTGAGCAAAACAGGCTTGCGAAAAAGCATTCCTAGTAAACTTGCGGGGATTGCGCCTCAATAGGTACTTGCATGGATAAGTTGAATGCTCGGGAATGACCTTAAAATCTGCATTCCTCTCCAAATTCCCCAGAAGATGAAAGCTAGTCTCCCTTTCCCAGTTCTGATGATCGTCAAGGATCAGGATTGTTCTTTTTGTGGCAATTCTGGGCTATAATGCGAGGTTAGGACAATAACTTGGTAGCCCTCTTGCAAGGAGCGGCTGATGATCTGCTCAAAAACGGTTTCTACCCCTCCTTTGTGAGGAAGATAATAGTCTATGAGGTAAAGGAGCGTCTTTGGCATCAAGAATAAAAAGAATAAAAAATCTGACTCTAGTGTAAAGGTTTACTCGTGGCTTTCAAGAGGATATTTTGAGGGGAAGTAAAAACAGAAGATTCTCTAAGAAGATAGAAAAAACCCTCTCAATGAGAGGGCTCTTTCATCACTAAGCATAACTCCTAGTATACTCCAACGTAATATAATTGAGAATCTTCTGTATATGTACAATCTTGATGATCCGCATCAGCCACCTGAGTAGATGAACCTTTCGTTACTTTTTTGCAAAGGAAAAGCTTACTAGAGTCACCAATTTGTGCATTAGGACCAATTTGATTACCATTAGTACCAGACAGGTATACATAGTTTGCATTCCCCGCTCTTTCCATTTTAGCTGCAAATACGATTGCTCCATCATCTATTCCGTTCTTCTTAAGAATTGCATATGTGAATTTTCACTTTCCATTTGAATCTTTTATAACCTCGTTCTGAATGTTCTTTTGTGGTTCGTCAGGAAGTGAAGTAACACTACCATTTTCTATTAATTTTGCAAGCAAATCATTCGTTCCTCATTGCTTAGCATTAGTACCTGAAATTGGATAATCCCCCTTTTCTTGAAGGTAAGCTGCCGTAGCTGTTGCGATCTGCTGAAGAGCAGACATTCTTGCAGAGTCTCTTGCTGAAGCCTGAGCAGAGAGCAGTCTTGGTAATAATGCAGCTGCCAAGATACCGATGATCACTACCACGATCAGCATTTCCACTAAGGTAAAACCTTTCTTGAAGTTTTTCATTGAATGAATGAATAAAGAATAAAAAAACAAGTAAATTGTTCTGCTCTTTCGTTTATCTATATCATCCCTGTTTTCAAGGAGAACTATAGTAAAGAGGCTGAGTTTTGATTGACATTGATATTTTTATTAGGATAATTTTATTTTATTTTTGGTATTTATCAGATATTTTATTGTCAATTCAGCATTTTATGCAATTGGCATCAGCTTTCCTCATTAAGGAGGGAGAACACTGGTTTTATTCTGTATTCTCCCTGATTAAAGGGTGGTTTAGTCTCCAAACAAAAGTGTTGGAAAATCCATATCGATGAGTCCAAAAGCCTTGTCTATGAGTAATGATGAATTTTCTCAGCTCATTATCCTCTCATTTTTACTGAGTCCTTTACAATTTGTGCCATCGGTTCCCGTTCCGAGCACACATGCCCATGAAAAGAGCTGATCTAATCCAATTTTCTCTTTGTAGGCGGGTTTCCATAACTTATTTCCCAATATTTCCATAACAGTACTTACTCTCTGATCTGTTGGCTTTTTAAAGGTATTGAAAGAGATCAACTTTCCATGGATATAAAGCTTATTGCTGATCTTATCCTCACCATTACTTCCTGCAAGGAACAGTCCATTAATAATAAAGTTTCCTTTTAAGAAGTTAGCCTTTGAATCTTCTGGTCCTTCTGCACCATCTTTGAGGTATCCCCAAGGAGTAAAGGTAGCCATATTTCCTGTATTTCCACTCTTAGGAAGGAAAAGGTTTCCTCTATCAATAAAGAGATTGATTGGTTTTGCGTCTTGAGCACTCTGGTATTTAGTAAGATTTACATTTTGACTTTTGATTATTACGGTTTTGTCTGCAAGATCTTCAGCTGTCACGTCTATTGGAGTGGTGTCTAAATTTTTAGTATTATCAATACAGATAACATCAGCATTTGGATCTCTATGTACCCACTCCTCCTTCCACTTTCCTCTACAGAGATTTTCAGCATTTTTACGAACTAAATTTACTACTTGAGAGATTGTGGTATCCGTTCTGAGAAGAAGCGTTGACTCAAGAGAGTTTCCTTCAAAGAATTTTTTTTCCTCGTTATTAATTTCATTAGAAAGCCCAATGATTCCCTTAATTCCGAGATTAAAGATCGTTGTTTTTGCACTTCCTGGGTCTACATCTAAGAATCAGTCTAGTTCGGCAGCTCCTCAGAAACCTGTGAGTGTTTTTTTATCGTTGAAGTTAAGCTCTCTTCCATTGTAATCAAATACTTTATTAATACAAACCCCCTCATCTAACAAGCTATTTAATCCAGAGTGGAAGTTATTAACCTTATTAGGATTTCCCATTCCAGATTTTGTAATTTTTGCTCCGATCATTCCTATATGTCCATACGTATCATAGTAATATCCGAATGGATAAGAGTTATTTAATCTCTGAAGATTACATCTCAGACCGCCATTTTCTTGCATGGTATTGTTGGTAGAATTATAGGCAACTCCGGCAGTGAGATGAAGATCTTCGCCATTATAGGTATGTTGGATGTCTCCATAGATTCCATAGGTATCATTTTCTTCTGCATTTTCATTGATTCCTTCACAGTTTGTGTACCGTCATCCTACTAATTGTAATTTTGCATAACTTGCATGATCAAAGGCTTGCAAGGCAACCTTAGACTCCTCATCAAGTGGCCACAACCTTTCTCCTCTCTGTGAATTATAGTAGAAACCTCTTACCTTGTAAAAACACTTCTTTTGTTCTAGTCCTCCTGGTCACTGGGTTTCTATAATTACTCCATCCTTTATCTCTTCGTGAGGGAGCCAAAAGAATCCAGCTCAAAAATCGTTTCCTCTTACATTTAAGTGAGCAACTGAGAAGTATTCATCCAAAAATTTTGCAGACAACTCAAAATTTAATCCTGTTAATCCCTTACCTCGTAAGCTACTGTTATTTTTATTCCATTTTCCATTCGTTCCTGTAAGTCCTTGCCACTTATCTTTATCTTTATCATCAAGAGCCTTTTCTGACAATATTACTTTTGCTATTGTAGAGTCACTTTGAGGATTTACACCTTTCAATTTTATCTGGAACACTCCTTGATCTATTCCACTCGTCAACTTAATCTTGTAAGTTAGAGCATTCTGACTTACGACTGATATATTGTCTTTTTCTGGAGTTAGAAGTTCATCCTCCTGGATTGGTGTTCCAGCAACGAATTTTCCCTTTCAAGGGTTAAACATTTGCCTTGTAAGTCTGACTTCTACTTCTTCTCCAGGATTTAATTTCCCTTTTTTAGTGATAACATCTCCAACGGCATTTACAAAAGTAATTCTTTGTTGCTTTTTATTTGTCGTAGGACTAGGAAGCCACACAGAAATCTTGCTTGTCGCCAACTCCTTGAGCGGGATATAGTTTTTGCTAATATCAAGCGTTTTATTTCCTCGTCCTGGCTTTCCCGCGATATAATCCAATGCACCTTCACCAAACAAATTCTCATCAACTTTTAGCACCTTTAAGTTTGGAAGATTATTTAATGGTGCTGGCAACTTTCCTGTCAGCTGATTATTGCTGAGAATAAGTTCTTCAATCTTCTTTTCTCATCCATTAAGCTGAGGAATAGTTCCTGATAGTTTTGTATTTTTCAGGTTGATATTCTTGAGTCCTTTGTTTGCAGAAAAGAAATCTGACGGAATAGTTTCATTTAATGGATTATTTTCGAGGTTAAGAACCTGAAGTTTTTCATTTTTAATTTTTGCTAGTGAAGTTTTAATCTCGTTATTTCCTAGATTTAATGTCTTCAGATTGATCAGGTTTTTAAAACTGTTTGGTAAAGTTCCTTTAAGTTTATTTCCTGGAAGTTCAAGTCCGACAACCTGCTTTTTGTCTGAGCTACACTCAACTCCTTTTCGACCACAGACATGCGAAACAGGATTCTTGTCATTCATTGTTGACCATCATTGCTGATTTGCCCAATTTGCACCATCAAGGTTTTTATAAAAATCAACTAGAGCTTCACATTCACCCCTTGAAATACCATACTTTCCATCAAAACGACGACAGTAGGTATCTTCGTAGGTAAAGGTAATCTCTTTTGCCCAGTTCTCTGGTGGAACCTCTCCTGTAAAGGAAACCGTTTTTGATTGTTCACCTGTAATTGTTGCTCCAATGATCTGCTTTCCTGTATAGGTATAAGACTGGTTTAGCTGGAAGTCTGCTCCTTGATACTTTCTGTGAACTTCCTGTGGAGCAGCAGTTTCCCCAAAAATATTTTTGTACTGGATAGTTACCATTTTGGTGGTAGCAGCGATTTTATATTCTTCAAGGATTTCACTAGCACTAAGTGCATGATTCCATATCTTCAATTCATCAAGCTGGAAGTCACTTTGACTGCCATTTGTAGCTCCAATGTTTGCTTGAAATAGACCAAGCTCTGGATAAGCATCTAGAGGCACAGTTCCTTTAACTTGACCATTAACAAAACAGGTAAACTGATGATTGGTCATATCGAAGACTCCTGCAATATGACTCCACTGTCCTTCTTGTATAGGAGAGCTTCCGCATTGAGCTTCTTTTGTTTTGTGACCATTTCAGATGAAGAACTTAATATACCCCTGATTATCAATTCAGAATTTAAACCCTTTATTATTTCCGCTTGTAGCATCAATTGTATAGGTCTGAGTTAATTTTTCTGGCTTAATCCAATGAGATACGGTAAAATATCTACCGCCATCTACTTCGATAGGCTTTGCTGTGGTAATTTTCGCAGTTCCTTCAAACTTAGCCGACTTACCCAATCTTCCTTCTAAAGTAGTCGCTCCATGATTGGTTCCCACCAGTCAATCTCAGGTAGCATTACGACCAAGATTTTGTGGATCATCAAAAGAATAATTCAGAATTTGTTTCTTCTTGTAGGTTGTAAAAAGCTGAATATTGGCATTATTTGCGACATTTACTGTTGTTGGCTCTTTGAAAATAAGCCCTTTTACTTTTCCGCCCAACTCTGAGAGTCCTACATTATTTGCAAAAGCTCCCTCTCCGATTTTATGCAGAGAATCTGGTAAATGTATTGATGTAAGTTTATTAGTAGCAAAAGCTGACTCCTCAATCTCCTCAAGAGCAATTGCTCCGGTCATACTCACAGAAGCAAGCTTATTATTCTTAAAACTTGATTCTCCAATGATTTTTAGAGAAGCTGGCAATACTAGCGAAGTAAGTTGGTTATCACGAAAAGCTTCGTTTCCGATTATCGCAACTCCGCTGAGAAGTTTTACTGAAGTGAGCGAGTTATTACGGAAAGCTGAATTTCCGATACGACTTATTCCAGCAGGAATTTCTAGTTCTGTAAGTTGGTTTCCAGAGAAAGCGTTATCATCAATTCTTTTCGTTCCACTTGGGAGGAGAACTGTTTTTAGCTTATTATCTTGGAATGCACCAGTTCCAATTCCATTTAGCGCGTTTGGAAGCTTTACTGATACTAATTTATTAGCTCTAAAAGCTCCTTCTCAGATAAATTTTACAGCATCAGGAATTTTAACTCATGAGAGATTATTTCCTTGGAACGCCTCTGCTTCGAGATTAGTCAATCCAGTTGGAAGCTGAATTTCTGCTAGTTTATTGCCTCTAAAAGCAGCTTGTCCAATATGGGTTATCGTATTTGGGAAGCTTACGCTATTGATTTCTTTTTCCTTGAAAGCATTGGCTCAAATTTTTTTTACTGCTTGTCCATTGATTGTAGCTGGGATTGTTACATTTCCATTACAACCAGCTCATCCTTTATTATAGTTTGTAATTGTGCCTGCATTAAAGGTGAAACAGCTCGCTGGAGTAACTAATTGGATCAAATGGATATTAGCATTTAAGGCTACGGAGACTTCATTCGGATCTTTCACAATATATCCGGTTACTACTCCCGTTCAATTATTCCCTTCAAAAGCTCTTTCTCCGATAGAAAGGAGACTATTAGGCAGGGTGACCTCTGTTAGTCTATTCCGTATAAAGGCCTCTTGATTGATCTTTGTAAGTGTTTCTGGGAAAGTTACGGATTCAATTCCCCTTTCCATGAAGGCTCATTGTCCAATTTCCTTTACGGTAATACCATTGATAATAGATGGGATTATCACTTCTCTACTACAGATTGTGCCTACATCCCATGTCCAAGCATAACTTGTAATAACTCATCCTGTAGAGATTGTGAAGCAAGAATCAGCAGTTGCTTCTGTCCTTCTTATAATTTTAATCTTTGCAGTTGGATCAACTTGGACTCTTGAAGGATCTCCATTGATCGCCCCTTTTACTACATTTCCTCAGAGGTCCGCACTTCATGGATTACTTGCAAAGGCATTTTGCTCAATTTTCTTGAGAGAAAGTGGGATATTAACGACTGTCAATTTATTATTTTCAAAAGCACTCTTACTGATATTTGTTAGTCCTGATGGAAGATAGAGAGAGCTAAGCTTATTATTAGCAAATACTGACTCCTCAAGTGTTTTAATTCCTTCTGGAACATATACTCAGGTAAGCTGATTATTTTGGAAGGCTCTCGCTCAGAGTTTTTCAGTATAGTGAGCGAGCTGGACAGAAGCAAGCTTATTATTTGCGAAGGCTTCTACTCCAACCTCTTTTGCTGAATAAGGGAGCGCAATAGTTGTCAGCTGATTATTCTGAAAAGCACGATCTCCAATAGTCGTCAATCACCATGCATTTATATTCATTGTCACAGAAGTCAGTCCTTTATTGGCAAAGGCGCCGTTTCAAATTGATTTTATTTGAACTCCTCTGATTGTAATAGGGAGGTTGACCTTATCGTTACATTCAGGTTTACTTCCTTTTTTATAATCGGTGATTTCTCCTTTAGTCTGGTTAAAATCGAAACAGTCCTCTGGAGTTGGTGGGACAACAAGCTTAATCTGTGCATCTGGAGCAACAGATATACTACTTATATCACCGTTAAAGAGGCCTTCTACCATTCGACCTGCTGAAGAAGTTCATCGATTACCATAAAAAGCTTGCGATCCAATACTTGTCACAGAAGTTGGGATCGTCACTGAAGTTAGTTGATTCGCCTTGAAAGCGTTTTCTCTGATGGTCGTCACTGAAGTCGGGAGCTTTACGGAAGTGAGCCCTTTATTTGCAAAAGCACTCGTTCAGATAGTTTTGACGGCTTGACCGTTGATGGTCGCTGGGATTGTCACGTTAGTTCCACATTCAGGATAGGCTCCTTTCTTATAGTTCGTAATTGTTCCTGCACTAAAGTCGAAGCAGCGTTCTCCTTCTGGAAGTGAGGAAGATTCTCCCCATCAATCAGCCTTCTTCACACACCTTACTGCAAGAGCTAATCACAAACTGTCTTCTCTTCCGCAATCTGAATATCAATATATATTACAATTGAGACCGTCATTAGGGACATCGTATATTCGGTAATGACCTGGCTTTGCAGATCAAGCTGCTGTAAAATTATTTAATTTTGCACGTTTTGTCCAGACGGTTGATCGTCCTAAATCTCCCCGTTGGGTAGGTGAGATCAGAGACCAGTCTGAAATTCCCCCTAGATTAAGTCCATGACAGTGACTGTAAGCATTAGCCTTATTTTTAGGAGTATCGGTAGCCCCAGGTGCTACAAGTGTATTGTCAATCTTTAAGATACAATAAGCATTTGGGTTATTCAGTCCTGGTGTATTACACCCCTGTGGATAACGACTATCATTATCATCAATGATATAATAAGGTAGTATTGAGCGGACAAGCTTGATATTTGCATCTGAGGCAACATTTATCGTGGAGACATTACCGTTAAAGCGTCCTTCGACTTTTCCACCAAGTGAAGCGAGTCATGGATTAATATAAAAAGCTTGAGCTCCGATACTCGTCACCGAATTTGGGATCGTCACTGAAGTTAGCTGATTATAAGAGAAAGCTTCAGTTCCAATGCTCGTTACAGCATTTGGAAGTGTCAGTGATGTCAGTTGATTATGAGCGAAAGCAGACACTCCAATACTCGTAACGGAATTTGGAAGCGTCACTGAAGTGAGTTGATTATTGTAGAAAGCAGAACTCCCAATACTCGTCACGGAATTTGGAAGTGTCAGTGATGTCAGTTTATTATTCATGAAAACTGAGTCTCCGATACTCGTCACCGAATTTGGGATCGTCACTGAAGTTAGCTGATTATGAGAGAAAGCTTGAGTTCCAATACTCCTAACGGAATTTGGAAGTGTCAGTGATGTCAGTTTATTATTCATGAAAGCTGAGTCTCTGATACTCATCACTGAATTTGGAATCGTCACTGAAGTCAGTTGATTATTGTGGAAAGCATACTGTCCAATGCTCGTTACTGAATTCGGGATCGTTATAGAAGTTAATAACTTCTCCTTAAAAGCTCTATCTCCAATCGACTTTACTGCTACGCCTCTGATAGTCGCTGGGATCGCGATGCTATCACTACACAAGGCATTCGCTCACTTCTTGTAATTGGTGATTTCGCCCTTAGTGGTATCAAAATCGAAGCAGTCATCAATAGATAAAGCCACAAGCTGTACGTTTTCACTTAATGCAATACTTATAGCGCTTGGATTTCACAAAAAGCGCAACTCAACTTTTCCTCCTAGTGACGCGAGCCCTGGGTTATCACCGAAAGCACGACTACCAATTGTCTTAACAGAAGCTGGAATAACTATGGACGTCAGTTTATTAGAGAAGAATGCTGCATTACCAATATATGCTAGAGAATCTGAAAGTGTAAGAGATGAAATTTGATTATTCCCAAAAGCCCATGCATCAATTCTAGTAACAGAACTTGGAATATCAACAGAAGTTATCTGATTATGACTAAAGGCTCCATGTCAAATATCTGTTACCGAATTTGGGATTACTACAGAAGTAAGTTTTCTATTATAAAAGGCACTACGTCCTATACTAGTTACCTTTTGCCCTCCAATCGTGGATGGAATTACTACATTAGAGCCACAGCTAGCATTATATGCATAAATCTGTCCTCTGCTAACGGAAAAACAGCTCTCGCTCGTTTGCGCTGATGCAGAATTAAAAATTCCACTTCCTAGCAAGAATGCTACTCCTGCTCCCAAGAGTGTTTTTCCTAACCATGAAGTCATAAAAATTCTTCCTTTTCTTTTGTTCATCAGTATCGTATAACAAATAAAAAGTATACTAGCTCAAGTATAGTTTCAATACTCCAAAAAGTAAAAAGAATCAGAATTAAATTTTTTTTTCTTATTGTTATTTATTATTTATTTTTGTTTTTATATTGACTCTTTTGTATTTTATTGTTTCTTGTAAAAAAATAATAGCGGGAGATTTTCTCTTGCATTCCCGTTGCCCATTCCTATATATAAGAGAGTTTTTATCTTTTTGTTTGTTATGGATCCCCGATCGTTAGTCCTCTTTGGTATTTTGATTTTATTATCAATGTTTTTCTCTGGGAGTGAGACTGCGTTTACTGCGGTTCCTCTTCACAAGGTCAATGCACTTAGGAAACAAAAAAAAAGCTGATCCAAAGTCCTTTCTCAGCTCAAACGTCAGCCGGAGAGAATGCTGATTGCGATTCTGATTGGGAATAACATTGTAAACATTGCGGCTGCCTCACTAGCGACACTTATTTCGCTTCAGATTGCAACGGTAATCCATTATGATCAGGGCACGATTATCACAATTTCTACGATTATCGTTACGATATTGGTCTTGCTCTTTGGTGAGATTTTTCCCAAGACCTTTGCAACGAGTCACGCGGAAAGGATTGCTCTTGGTATTGCTCCGATTTATCTGGTGCTGATTAAAGTGTTTTTTCCTATCATCGTCATTATTGAGCGGATGATGAAAGGGCTTACCAAAAAAGCGAAGAAGAATGCTGTCAGTGAATCAGATTTAGAAGCTTTTATTGAGCTTTCTAAACAAGCGGGGATGTTTGATAACAAGCAGGATCAGAAGATCAAGAAGCTATTGGCGCTTGATGACTTGACTGCTGAGGAGATTATGACGCCGAGGATCAAGATCAAGGCGATTAATGACGATCATACTTTGGAAGAGGCGATCCAGGTTTTGACGGAATATCATTATTCTCGTATCCCTGTTTATCATGGGACGATTGATACGATTGATAGGGTGATCACCCTCAAAGAGCTCCTTAGAATGACCAAAAAATATCAGTGATCAACGCTCCTTTCAGAGCTTCAGATTTCTCCTATTATCAAAATCCCTCGTAGTCAACCGATAGATAGTTTGCTCGAGAAATTTCAGAAAACTCACAAGCATATTGCGGTAGTGATGGATGAGTATTGAGGAGTTGACGGAGTTGTTAGTCTAGAAGATATTATTGAAGAGGTTTTTGGAGAGATCCAAGACGAGACGGATGAAGAGCTTCCACTTATTCAAAAAAATGAAGACTGATCTTGATATCTTTGTCAGTCTTATACTAGGATGGATGAATTACTCACTGAGCTCGGCATTCATTTTGAAGATCTCAATTTAGATCAGGAATTTGAAGCAGAAACCTTAAGCTACTTTATCACCAGTCATCTCGAGAGATACCCTCTTGCCTGAGAAGAAATCGTGCTTCCTATCAATCCCCTCGAGGAGAAAGAAGAAAAAAAATCACTCCATCTTAAAGTGCTTCGAATGAAAAAGAGCATTATCGGTGAAATTAGTGTAGCAGTAAGATAAACATGCGAACGTCTCCGACAAAAGATGTGAACGTCTCCGACAAAAGATGTGAACGTCTCCGACAAAAGATGCGGACGTCTCCGACAAAAGATGCGGACATTCCCAGTGAAAGATTGGATTTCGTATTTTATCAGGATAAGAAGTAGGTTTATAGCGTATTAGGAAGCTAAGCCAGAAACTTCACTCTAATAGCTAGCATCTCTCACTTTCTCTTCTCTTTCGGTGAATCTCATAATTTCTTTCTCAAAATGCAGCTCAACCTCCCCTACCGCTCAGTTTCTGTTTTTTCTGATGCAGACGTCGGTCGCACCTTTCTTGTCAGTATCAGGATCATAATAATCCTCTCTATGCAGCATCAAAACCGCATCGGCATCTTGCTCAATCGCTCCTGATTCTCTCAGGTCGGAAAGTTGTGGCTTCTTGTCTACTCTCTGCTCTACTGCACGAGAAAGTTGAGAAAGTGCAATAATCGGCACTTCAAGCTCCCTTGCAAGCTCTTTTAACCCTCTTGAGATCTCGGAAATCTCTTGGACTCTATTCCCAACAAAGACTGTTCCATGCATCAGTTGGAGGTAATCAATGATCACAATATCCAGTCAGCCTTTTTCTATTTTTAATTTTCTGAGTTTAGATTTGAGTTCTGGGACAGTCAAAGCCCCCTTATCATCAATATAAATCTGAGCTTCTCCAAGCACCTCCATCGCCTCCCCCATTCTCGCAAAGTCCTCATTATCTAGGTCACCTTTGGTGATTTTATACATTGGAACACTAGAAACCTCCGACATAATCCTATCAACGATAGATTCCGAGCTCATCTCCAGCGAAATCATCACGGCAGATTTTTTCTGTTTGAGAGCAATATCCGTCAGCACATTGAGAGCAAAAGAAGTCTTACCCATAGAAGGTCTTGCAGCGAGAATAATCAGTTCTCAGGGCTTAAATCCCGTAAGCATCCCATCAATCCCTTTATAACCAGACATGACCTTCTTTTCGTTGAATTTCTCAGGATTATCGACAATTTCCATATACTCCTCTATTCTCCCTTTGAGAATATCTCCAATAGAAATAATGCTGTCTCCGACTTGGTTTTGCGTAAGGTCAAAGATTTTCTTTTCAATAGCATCAAAAATCTGAATCGTGTCTTTTTGTTCGTAAACTTCCCCTGAGATTCCCTGACAAACTTTCAAAACCTGCCTCAGAAGCGATTTTTCTCTCACGATTTTGCTATATTCTCAGCAAGGCTGAGTAGAGAAAAGAAAGGTAGAAAGCTCGTAAAGGTAGTCCGTTCCGCCAATCACATCCAGATTTCCATTTTTTGAAAGCTGATCAGAAACCGTAACGACATCTATCGTCTTTCTCGCAGTCCAGAGCTGCTGAATCGCCTCGTAAATGAAGCCATGCTCCTTTTGATAGAAGTCCTTGTAGCCCAGTTTATCACTGTCATAAATCCACATCGTTTCATTATCTAACAAAACTCAGCTGATTACGCCCTTTTCTGCTTCAATATTATGCGGAGGGAGATTGATATTTTCTATAGCCATGGATTGAGAAAGATGGAAAGAATAAAAAACACAGATTTTACCAGTCATTACGAGTCATAGACGATCGGGGCTCAAACGAAGATGAAGAAGTGCTATCTCCTTTGAACCGTCATTGCGAGTGGTAGACGAAGCCATCCAGTCTTATTGCCAATGGATCGCCACACTTCGTTCGCGATGACAGACTTCATTCGCAGATGAAGAAGTAAGCTATCTCCTTTGAACCGTCATTGCGAGTGGTAGACGAAGCAATCCAGTCTTATTGCCAATGGATCGCCAGACTTCGTTCGCGATGGCTGGTTTCCGCATTCCGTCATTGCGAGCGAAACGAAGTGGAGCGTGGCAATCCAGATGATAATCCAATCCATTTCCAGGACAGGATCTCCCTCGCAACAAGTCGGAATCGTGATGACAAAAATCCATACACGAAGATAATAAAAAATTCTGAATCAAATGCAAGAGAAAATTCAGTTCAGAATTGGTTTTTCTTTTAACTTTTTCACAAGTTTTTAACAGAGTTATTTAATTCAAAAAGCTTTCTTCAGTTTCTTTATCGCCCAATCGTAATGGCTTGAGGTCGCAGAAATACAGTAAGACCCCAAACTTGTTGTCCCAGTCCGAGAAAAATAAGCTTTTGTAAAGAGTTCCTGATCTGAAAAGCTATCTATGAGCTTCATTACCTCAGAATGACTCTTATTTAGAAACTGTTTTGCGGTTTGAAGCGAAGTTGTTTGATGCTTTTTTCGCAATGCTCTATTCATTTCTCCATATGTTTTCCAAGTATAAGGAGCGGGGAGAAATGAGGTCTTGACTCATTTTTGGTTCTCTCCAATCCAATAAAGCAAGAGTTGATGCCATTCGTAAAGATGAATAAGAATATCTCTCAGATTTTTATCTCTTTGCCAATGTGCTTCCTTCTGATGAGCTAGAAATTCAGGATCAAAAGAAAAATCTGATTCTTGATCCTGTTCTGAAAGGGATAGAATCAAGTTTTGGAGTTTTTGAAACTGAGTTTCTGAAGATTGAAGAAGATCAGTTTTATTTATCGGTCTTGGCATAGCTATTAATTAGCAATATAAAGTCCTAAGCTCGTAAATGCTTTGGATAGATGCCCTCTGTGATTAACGCATCAATATTAGTACTTGTTGCCGCTTTGTCTTCCTGATAAGTCACCCCAAACCATTTCGCTTGCGTTGGCAAAACAGGAACAGACTCCCCTTCCTCGTTAATCAGCCTCGTGATGACTTCCGGCATATAAAATTCAGTTTTTGGCTCGTTGAGATTCTTCTCTAGGAAGTCAATAAAGTATTTTTCGTAAAATTCAAGACTTGCTTTGGCAAATCCCATCATATTCATAGAGCAAAGATCCTGAGGATTCAGTTCATATGTCGTTCCGTCAGGATTTTCAGCGAGGATTTTCCCTTCTGATTTGAAGATTTTTTTGGTTTCATGAATCGCTTTGAGATTACCATTTTCATCGAGTTCGCACATTCCTCTAGATACCGTTCCAAAGTCTGAAAGCACCTCTGAAAGTTGGTAGCCGACGATACAATTTTGATTATGAGTCTTCAAAAAGTCAGCCAAGACCTGATAACTCTCTCTACCATAGAAATCATCAGCATTGATGACTGCGAAAGGTCCATCAATCAGCTCTTTAGCAGCGAGGACGGCATGTCCGGTTCCCCAAGGCTTTTCTCTCGTGGATGGGCAGATGAAGCCTGCTGGAAATTCATGCATATCTTGGAAAGCATAGCTGACCTCTATTTCCTGTTCAACCCTTGAACCGATTCTGCTTTTAAATTCTGTTTCAAAGTCTTTTCTGATTACAAAAACGACCTTTTCAAATCCAGCTTTTTTCGCATCAAAAACAGAGTATTCCATCAAGGCATGCTCTCCTGCTCCAAAGGTATCAAGCTGTTTCAAGCCTCCATAACGGCTTCCCATTCCTGCAGCGAGGATTACGAGGGTTAGTTTCATTGTTTATTTTTTAAGGATAAAATGAATACAAGCACTATAAAAGCTACAATACCAAGTCCAACATTCAAAAACGCCAATACCTAAAGAGAAAAGCTAAAAAAACTGATTAAATTTCCCTATAAAAATTTTATTGATTTGGGTTTTGGAAAATGAGATTCCCATCTTGAAATATTTTATATTCTTTTAAGCTTTCACTATCAAATAGTAAATAAACTCAATACTTGTAATGATATTCATCATCGGGAGAGGTAAATCATTTTAATTTTTCATCATCATTTCATGATCATATTTCAGAGTTTGAATCTTTTTTAATTTCAATTACTAATAAATTATCATCATTACTTCATCTCTTATGTATAATAATATCAGGTCTGACTCCATTTTTATTTGAAATATTTTCTAATATTTTTGGGTTATTAAAATTACGATTATACTCACAATCAACATTATAATTTCATCATTCTTGTGTCTCATAATAACTAGCTAAATAACAAGCAAGTCTAGTACTCAAAGTCTGTTCGTGGACATTTTTTTCTAATAAGTATTTATCTCTATTCAGCATTGTTTCTAAACATTCAGATAGAACTTTTCAATCCCCCTCCATAATTTCAAATATAGATTCAAACATAACTAAAAAAAATTATATAAAGTAAAAAAAATTAAATTTCCCTGGCAAACTCTCTGATTTTAGCTTTTGCTTTTTCGTTATTTTGTTCGTATTCTAGGACATTAAAGTAGTATTTCTTGGCATTATCCAAATCCCCAACTTGCTCATAGAGTTCTGCGATGGTCAAAAGGTATTTTGGATTCGTTGGTCTGAGTTTAATGACTTTTTCCATATAGGCGAGTGCTTCTGCATTTCTATCGGTATTATAATAGATTTCTACCATTGTGAGGTAGTATTTTGGATTATCATTCTTAAGGTTAATCGCCTTTTCTACCAACAGTTCAGAAGTCTGAATATCTCAGGTAACAAAATAGATTTCGGCAATTTGCCAAATCACTTTGTGGTCAGTAGGATCCTGTTCAGAGATTTTCTTGAGAAGTGGGAGAGCTTTTTTGTAATTTCCTAGCGTAAAATAGAGGTCTGCAAGCGGTTTTAGAACCTTAAGCGTCGAATCATCAATTGCTGTCGCTTCAATAAGTTTTTTTTCATATTGTTCGACTTTTCACTCGTTTTTTAAGAGTTCTGCCTCGAGGAGAAGCGTATCAAGCCTTTTTTTCTCCTTTTCTGAAGTCTGTCCCTTAAGTTCTCCTTCTTGATTTCCAGCTAGAGAAGAGTGGTTTTCTTCCGACTCCGACGGAGCAACAAGATTTTCGTTATCAAGCTTTTTGTCTTCGATCTCTTGTTCCTGAGGGTGAAATGTTCCGTATTCATTACTGGCGATAAGCTCGTCCTTCTGCTGTTTGAGTTCAGATTTTATATGTTTAAGCTCTACATTTTCTTTGATAATATCCGCCTTTTTATTGAGGAATCAGAAAAGTTTCTTCCCAATTCGATAAAGAAGAACTCCCGTAGGAACTACAATAAGGGCAACAGTAAGCCCCATCCAGATATAAATGAGTATTTTAGATCACATCGCTATTAGAATAATGGAATAAAGAGTATTTCTTGATCACTACGAACACGATTCAGATTTTTCTTTTGTTTTTTTGATAAGTGAGAGTGGGACTCTCAAAACTCCTCAGTCCTCCGTCTTTATCACCACCTCTCTGGTAATAATATTGTAGGAACTTACAATTCCATTCTGTTTTGAGTTTGGACATTGGATTTTTTCTCCTCTGTGAGGAAAGTCCTTCCCTTCTTGGGCATAGATTTCTAGCTCATAAAGCAGACTACACTTGAGTTTTCAGCATCTTCCTTTTAATCTTTCGGTGTCTCTTCCCTCAAGTCCTTGCATGGCGATGCTTTCCATCTCAACACTAGGTAAAAGTCCTAGTCCCTGACAAGCGATTTCCATACCACAATCAGAACCTACGGCATAAGCCTTTGCATTAGGATCGAGCCTCATCATATCTCTCGCTCCTACCTGGAAAAGAAAGATATTTTTTCAGATTTCTTGCCTAAAGTCTCTGACAAAATCACTAAAAACGTATCTCTCCTCAGAATAAAAATAGAAATAAAGCTGATCCATAATAGGGTTATATCTGGAGGAGATTGGCTTGGATCAAGGGAAACATTGTTTAAATTTTTTTTTGAAAAGCGGGAAAACCTTGAGAGCAAATTCCTGCTGTTTGATAAACTCCTCACATTCTTGAGAGGTCAGTTTTTTTACGAATTGTCCTGTTCTTTTTTCACTGATTTTTAGCGGATAGAGAATAACCATCCCAATGGATTCCTTTTCTGTTCCTTTTTCCTCTACGAGATAAGATATTTTGTCTCCATGCGTGAAGGTTTGATAACTCTCATCAGGAATATTGAGAATAGTGAAGTGTTTATTCATAAAGTAATCAAGCACTACGATAGTTTGCATAACAATGAGTAAGGGTAAAGTTTTTTTGAAGATTGTCAAGTGCCTCTCTGAAAATATGATTTTTATAAGGAAATGCAAGAGTAAGTAGAAAATCCTGTTTTCACGATAGAAAATAAGAATTATTTATAAGGCATTTCTTAATTTCCTAGCTAACTACTAGGGAAAAGCATTTTTAAGTTTTGCAATCAGACTTCACTTACTTTTCTTTCCTTTCAGAGGATATAAACTGTGATGTCGCCTTCGTGGTGCTTAAGGATATTCATCAGGCTTTGAATTTTTTCCATATTCTCAGGTAAGGTCTCCAAAGTAAAGGTTTTTTCTTGTGCTTCTTCCTCTACTTGTTCATCGCCGCGTTCATCGAGCTGTTCATCAGCAAATACTCATGCCTCTTCCTCTATAAATTCTTCTCCTGGAAGCTGTTCTTCCTCGTGTTTTTGGGAATTTCCATTCGGTTCTTCCAGCTCCACTTGGCTTTTTTCTGCTTTTATTTTTTCTATTTCTTTATTTTTTTCATCTCCGTATCTTTCTTTTTTGGCTCTTGCAACTGTCCATTCAGGATCATATTTCCCTCATGCGAGCCTTATTAAGTTTTCATAATCTGTTTTTACTAACTTATCAAGATATATCCTTCAGTTTTTTTTGCTTCCATGCAAGATAATCAAATCAAACTTATGGAAATCTAACGCATCTTTTGTGAAAAATTCCCAACTCGTCGAAATATCTTCAATCTTGATAAAAAAACCCTTCTTTTTTGCCCTTTGGACCTCCTTAATATACCCTACAATAATGAATTTAGGGAAATTCTCTTGAGCAAGCACTTGATTGAGAAAAGAAAACTTTTTGATATAGAGATAGAGCCCATCAAGCGGATTTCACGAAACAAAGGCCTTCAAGACTTCCTGCTCCATCATCAGCCTTTCCATGAGATTTGAGGGTTTTACTTGTTTGAGCTGAATACTCGTATCAACTCCAAGTCCTCAAAACAGTCAAAAATCTGCATTTGGAATCGTTTTACTTCGATCAATAAGGGTTTGCGTATTCTCGAGCAATACATTTCTGTCTCCAAAGCTGTCCAAGGCTCCACACTTAATAAGTCCTTCCAAGGATTTTTTATTAATGATGACCGAACATCTCTTGAGGAAGTCCTCCAAACTCTGGAAGTTTCAGTTTTTTTGCCTTTCTTGCTGAATTACCTCTCCAATATCTTCACCGATTCCCTTTACACTAAAAAAACCAAGTCTGATCGCATCTCCGATCGCTGCTACGTGGTTAAATGAGGCATTCACATCAGGAGAAAGAACAGAGATTCCTTTGTTTTGAATTTCTGAGATATAAAAACTCTGGGTATCAGTGTCTTCTTCTACAGAACGAATCAATGCCGCAGAAAATTCTACTGGGAAATGAGCCTTTAGGTACGCTGTTTGGTAAGCAATCATTGCATAACAAACTGAATGCGATTTATTGAACGAATACGATGCCGCAGGTTCAATCATTTTTTCGTAAATATAGGTCGTTGTTTCCGGTTTATATGCCCTAAAGCTACCACCTCTGGTGATAAACTCTTTCTTTAATTTCTCAATTACTTCTTTTTTCTTTTTTCAGACTCCTCTTCTGAGCATATCGGCTTCTCCCAGTGAAAATCCAGCCATCGCTTGCACGAGAAACATAAGCTGCTCCTGATAAATAGCAATTCCATACGTTGATCCCATAATCGGAGAGAGGTCTTCGATCAGCTTTTGATTTTCTTGTTCTGCTACTTCTGCACTATACTTTTTTGTCAGGTCTACTCTAAGTTCTTCTGTCATGTATTCTACTGGTTCTCTCCCATTTTTTCTCTCAATATATCTCGGAATAAACTCCATAGGTCATGGACGATAAAGTGCATTCATAGCGACCAGATTATCAATTGAGTTTGGCTCCAGCTGGATCAAAAATTTTCTCATTCCCTGGGATTCAAACTGGAAAATTCACGTTGTATCTCCAAGTTTAAAAACACTATCGTAAGTAAAGGCATCTTGAATATTAGGCTGAAATGAGGTCGTTTGCAGGAAATGTTCAAAAATCTCCGGCAAAGGCTCGCCGGCTTTGTCATGTCTAGCTTTTATAATTTTGATACAAGTTTTGATGATAGAGAGATTTCTTAAACCGAGAAAATCCATCTTCAAAAGTCAGATTTGTTCTAATGTAGGTCCATCATACTGACTCACAACGGTATGATCCGTTTCTTTTGCAAATTGCGCGGGAGTATAGGTAGAAACAGCCTCTGGAGCGATGATAATTCCACAGGCATGAACTCCCAGCTGTCTCAAATTTCCCTCGAGATTAGATGCCAATTCAAAAGCATATTTTACCTTTTCGTTTGTGGCGATATAATTGTGTATTTCCTCGTATTCTTCTGCATTTGAGATAATTTCTTTGAGTGAGCTTTTTTCTGGGATAATATTAGAAATCTGATTCGCCATCTCAAAAGGAACTCCAACCGCCCTTGCCGAGTCTTTGAATGCCGCTTTGGTTGCCATTTTCATAAAGGTTCCTATTGCACATACCTTTTCTTGACCATATTTTTCTGTACAATAATCAATCACTCTTTGTCTCTGGGTATCCTCAAAATCAATATCAAAATCGGGCATAGAAATTCTCGCAGGATTGAGGAATCTTTCAAAGAGAAGGTCAAATGGAAGCGGATCAATATCGGTGATCTCAATCGCCCAAGCTAGCAAAGATCCAGCTCCAGAACCTCTTCCTGGACCTACGACGATCATCTGTTTTTTTGCCCATCTTACATAATCTGAGACGATCAAAAAGTAGGAATTAAATCCCATTTCCCTGATAACCTTGAGCTCATATTCAAGTCTCTCAATATAATTTGCAAGCTTATATTTTGAATTTTCGAAAGGGATTATATCACCCTGTTCTTGGAGAATCTGCTTTTTAAACTCGGTATAGGTTTCATAGGTAAATTTTTTTAGATCTTCTGGTGATGTCTCAGGAACTGATTTTTCCAAGACACCCCCTCCTGTAGTTTTCACCAATTTTACTAGAACATCGGTATCTCGATTCAGTTTTAATCTAGTTTTTAGTCCTTTGTAAGCGTGATAACGAAGCTCAAACTCATGAATATCCATAGTCATTATGCAAGAAGGGTTGAGAAGGGTAAATTTTCTTCTTTTAGTGTAGGGTTTTGGTAACGAAAATCAACTTAAAAAAGAAAAAACTCCACACTATTTGTGGAGTAATTTCTCAGTTTTAAAGGCTTTTTTATGGATTTGTTGCAGAGCCTGTAGTCTTCGCACCGACAGTTCCAATAAGCCAGAAGATAATACTTACCATGAACCATGCAAGAGCGATGAAGGCAAGTCCGATTGCTGCTTGTTTGAGAATCTTGAATCCAGCCTTGTATTTTCCATCATCTCCAGCTGCAGTCACCATCTGGAAACCTCCCCAAAGGAGAAGTACCAAGGTAATAAGCGCGAGGATTCCTAGTGTCCAGTTGATAAAGTTTTTGATAATCTGGATTAATCCTGCTTGTTGATCTTGTCCTGTTCCTGGAGCATTGATTCCTGTTGTTTTGTCTGGGTTGATTCCAAACTGATCATTAAGCACTTGCACATTCCCTTGGCTTAGACCGTTATTTTGAGCAAGAGCTATACCACTCGCTCCTCCAAAGAACGCTAGTCCCATCATCATAAATGCCAATAATTTTGTTTTCATCTTCTTGTGTAAAAGGATTAAAAGTAGGGTGCTTAAGTCTTTGCCCCTCTTGATACTTTAATTTTAACCAAATCGTTTCATTTTGCAAATTTTTTATGACTTTTTGGAGGGAAAAGTTGCTTATCTGAGAAAAGAAATGCGTAATCTCGTATTCTACTGTTACAGCAAAATAGAAATGACAGTAAAAAAATAAAAATAGAAATGTCAGTTTATGGGTTTTCCGTTCACCGTAGGTAATCCGTTCAATCATAGAGCCTTACGTTGCCGTAGATACTTTCTTTTACAGTTATCCACTTGTTTTTCAAGATCAGTCACTTTTTTAATTGATAGGTTTTATGGTTATACTGAATCGTTCCATCATTTTTCACTGTTCTTTCTATCTCCTTTGCAAAGTATCGTTCTAAATCTCTCTTCTCTTCATCAGAAAGCTTGCTATGACGATCTCACTCTTCTCTCGCCACTACAGCAAATCTTTCATTATGATCTTTTAGATATACTTCCTCCAGATATTTGTTCCCATCCTCAATAGTTTTAATATCTAAAAGTCTCATTTTCTTTACTAATCTATCTTGATGCGTTCTGTTCCCTTTTTCTACTCTTCCTTTCCCTTGAGGAGTCTTAGAAAAAATCACAATTATCCCTAATTTTCTCATCCCTTTCTCAAAACAAGTTCTCTTTTTCTCATCCCAATAGTCATCAGGACTATGGACTTTATAAGTAGCATGACAATCTACATAAATCTTTTCCGGTTTCCCAAAGAGAGTAAAATACTTCTTCCAAAATGCAAAGACTTTCTCAAAACTCTCTCAATGACTAAACTGAGCATAGACGCTCCCTGTTGCATCATCAACAGCACATAATAAGCAAGGATATTCGCCATTCTCAAACCAATTATGGTAACTCCCATCAAATTGGATCATTGTTCAATAGTGAACACATCTTTCCCTTTTTTTACGAATAATTTTTTTTCTCTTAGGTTTTGCAACTCGTATTCCCAACTTAATCATAATTTGTCTTAAGGTTTCTTTATTAATTTTTATCCAAAAATCTTGTTCAAGATGTTCTGCTAGTAAAGTTGGTCAAAAATCATGATATTTGCTATTGCCTTTCACTATCCTGCGAATATCTGCATATTTAGTATTGTCTCCTTGATGATTAGAGGGTTTTCCTTTGAGTCCATGAATCAATCAAGGAGGTCAAAGAGTAATAAATTGTTTCTTCATTCTGTAAACAGTTCTTTCAGAACAGGACAAGAGTTCACAGACTTCCTGAATGTCTAATATTCAATCGATATGTTTCTCAATAGTACGAATTTTATTCATTGTTTTCTCATCATAGATAAATGTCATTACGAATGATTAAAGAGTAAAACCTTTAATCATTCTACTGACATTTCTATTTTTGCCTAGTACTGACATTTTAAATCTGCTGGAACATAATCTCGTATTCTACCTTGAAAAAAAAGAGTGAATCCCTACACTTTCATCCGGCTTTTTTATTTTTTAGGCGAGGGATGCAAAAGATTCTGAAGGGGCTTTCTATTTATAAAATCTGATATGGGGGGATTGGAATCGCTCAGCTCCCTGATGGGAAAAAGGTTCTGATCAAAGGTGGAGCTCTGCCATGAAGCATTGTCGATGTTCGTATCGTAAAAGCAAAAAAAGACTATGTAGAAGCACATCTTCTTGAGATTAAAAAGCAAGACCCCCAAATCCTTACAGGAACTCCCCTTTGCCAGCATTTTTTTTCTCCTTTTTTACAAGAGCAGAACTCTGATCTTCAGCCTTATGAAAAAGGATGTTGAGGCTGTAAGTGGCAAGTAATGAACTATGAATCTCAACTTCAGCTCAAACACGATATTATCAAGGACGCCTTTTGAAAACTCTTAAAAAAACAAGAAATCTGATTTCCTCCTGTGATTGGATCTCCACTTCAAAAGGGCTACAGAAACAAAATTGAGTTTAGCTTTGGGGTGTACAAGCAGCTGGACGACTCTTTTAGAAAAGCGAAGAAAAGCTGAAATTCTGAAGAATCATTGATTGCCCAAGGACTACAAAAGTATGCTATTGATGCGGACTTTAATCTCGGTTTTCACAAGCAAGGAGAGTTTAGTAAAATTGTGGATATTTCCTCTTGTGGGCTTATTAGCCAGAAAGCGAATCAGGTTTTTGCCTCTTTGAAAGCTCTTTGCAAAGACTCTGGATTGCCTGTTTATGACCCAAAGACTCATCAGTGATTTTTTCGTCATTTAGTGATCAGAGAGTGAGTAAACACGCATCAAATGCTCATCAACCTCTCTGTCGCCAATCAAAATCTTGCTGCTGAACAGGGAGAAATTCAGCTTTGGGAGCAATTTTTAGAAAAATTAAAATCTGACGCTTTTCTTCAGGAACAGGTTTCTACCTTTGTTGTGAGTTATAATAATGGACTCGCTGATATTGTGCGTAATGCAGAAACCGAGATTGTTCCACTTTGGGGAGAAGGTGTGATTTATGAGATCTTGGATTTTTCTCAGTTTTTTAATTCTGAAGCCGCGAATCAAGAACAAACATCGTTAAAATTCAGAGTTTCTCCCTCTTCGTTTTTTCAAACCAATACGCTTGGTGCTCAAAAACTCTTTTGAACTGGGCTCAAACTCTTGGGGACTATTGAGGGAAACATCTTGGACCTGTATTGTGGTGCGGGAAGTATTGGGCTCTCTTTCCTCAAAATGGGGATTGGAAAGGAACTTATTTGAGTTGAGATCGTAGAGGCGGCGATCGTTGACGCTGAGTATAATGCTAGGATTAATGGTTTACAAGAGAAATCTTTTTTTGTAGCCTCTCCTGCTGAGAAAATGCTCACTAAATTTCCAGAGCTTAAGGAAAAAATTCAGAATGTTGGACTTGTGATTATAGATCCTCCTCGTGAAGGATTACACCCGAATGTCATCAAGTATTTGGCAGACCTAAAAAAACAATATACATTTAAGTTGCTGTATATTTCTTGCAATCCAACCACCATGGCAAGAGATATTGAACTACTAGTTGGCGAAGGCTTTACTTTCAAGCAGGTACAGGGACTCGACATGTTCCCTCACACGCATCACGTTGAATGTATTTCTGTGTTGAGTTAAACGAAGGAAAAACTGCTTATGAGAGATGCATAGAATTGCATCTCTTTTTGTTTATGTCTAACAAAAGGTTTGCTGGAGGTGGTTGACGATAAGAGACTAATAAGTATTTCTAGTAAAACACGTCTCATATAGTTTTTAGAAAGAATAAAAGCTTAAATCATGCCAATAATAAGATTCTCTCCTCAGTATAACCGTTCGTCATAGGATTTATCAAAAGGAGTGCTCTTTAATTCCAATTCTCAAGAATAAAAAAAACCTGAATAATAGATTCAGGCTTCTTATTTTCTACCTTATAACTTTTTAATCCACAATAATCGTCTTACAAGAGATAATTTGCCCTCATTTTGCTCTACACACATATTCAAACGTTCCTTGAATTTCAATAATGACTTGACTATCTTCCTTTTCCCCTGTTGTTTCTCATCTTTCATTTGAGAGATTTACAGCTTGTCCTCTAGCGATTGTGTCTATACTCTGCGTCTTTGGAAGGGTTGTATAGCTTAGAATAATTGCTCAATCTTTACACTCTGCATCGCTACACCTTGCCTCTATAAATTCAGGGAAATTTTGTGGTTCGGCTTTATGTAATTCATTAATTCTCTGAACTCTTGTTTTCGTTGCCTTGGCTAACTTCTCTTGAACCCTATCGTTTGTATTATTTGGTTTTTGAGCCAAATCAGATGTTTCAAGATTAGCAGCGACTCCGATTACAGCTATGATCCCTACAATTAACAGCCCTCGTATTATTGGACTCGTCTTTGCCTTCTCTTTTATTTCTTGGCGTTTTAACACTTCTAAATAATCACTTTCGCAGTTTGGACAAACATATTTTGTCCTTGTAGTAAAGAGGAAATACAGAAGACCACCAATTATTGGGAAAAACAAGAACAAAATCCAGAATACTAATGCGCTATAATCCCCCTGAACTTCTTTTGTTATACCATGAAATCAACATTTAGGACAACGAATCTCCACAGGTCATTGTTTTAGAATGGAACAGTTCGTAAAATCACCTATTCCCATCCTCTGCTTCTGTTTTTCCAAATATTCTCCACAATATCTACATTTTATTGCAGAATCTTGTATTTCTTCTGCACAGAAGGGACATTTTTTCATTGTCCTGCTTATTGACAAAAATAAAAAATATTTTTTATTACAAGTTTCATTATATAAAAGGGAATTTTTTTATCAATATCAAGTTCCTTTGTGTAGTGCATTCGCAAAAAGTCCTTCCATAAGCATCTTCCAAATTGGGAAATTGCACGGAAGGAGGACTCGGATTTCGCTTACTTGCTCTCGGTTTCATTGGGGGGAATACGAAATTTCTGGTCTCTATCGCCAATAACACAAAGCGAAGGATTAAAAATCATACATGATAATCCTGACCACAAAAGTAGAAATCTTACATATTTTCTAAAGAAGAGACTCGCTTCAGTAGCAATCACTATCTGCAAAAGTAGAAATCTTATATAAGTTCTAAACCCTCTGCTACTCCTACATCTTCAGTTATGAATCTACAAAAGTAGAAATCTTATATAAGTTCTAAACCCCACATATTATGGAAGAAAAAATCTTAATCTACAAAAGTAGAAATCTTATATAAGTTCTAAACTTGGCAAGCAGATTATAGATGAGATTGATCTACAAAAGTAGAAATCTTATATAAGTTCTAAACTTGACAAATAGAGAGAATGGTATACAAATCTACAAAAGTAGAAATCTTATATAAGTTCTAAACTCTTGTTCGATACTTCCCGAATCTCTATCTACAAAAGTAGAAGTTAAAAAATTTGAGAAAGACCAGTTAAGACAATGGAAAAAATGTTCAGTTTTTTTGTTCATTATTGATAATGTCTTTTATTTTTTACAATTAGTTTTTATGCCTACTGGTGGTATTGCTGTCCCTGCGGGATTTAACGATGGTTTGTCAACTCAAACATCTGCATTAACTAGTTCTTTAGGTTCTTGGTTGCCGGTGGTTCTTTTGGGAACCTTGTCTATTCCGGTTGTAGTGAGCTTTTTTAGGTTCATTACTAAGACCGTTAGAGGTGGTTTAAGGGTTAGATAACCTTCTTTTTTTGAGGATTTTTTGAGAAAAATCCTCTGTTTTTTATTATTTTTATCGTTTTTGTTATGAAAAAGTATTATTCTATTGTATGAGCGTATGAATTTAAAGACAAAAAAAGTGGAGAAAAAAAGTATTGAATTTCTGGAATTTTGCAGACGAAGTATCCAGTAAGATGAACTAGAGAATTTTTCTTTTCTGAGTCAGAGTTTTTTGATCTTTTTGAAAAATTTTATGATGAAAAAGATTATAATCTAGGTCTTAGAGGGCTTTTTCTTGTTATAATTGAAGATGTAGGAGTAGCAGAGGAAATGGAATAGAAAAAATCAATGGGGGGACGACCCTAGTAATAGTCGTCCCCCCAGAGATTATAAAAATCAATGCTTTTTTTAGTTTGGCACTCGTGTTTATACGGGGCAAAGTTCTTCGATTTTGGGACACACATTTTATTTCAATTTTTCCTTTGTAAAAATGAGGAATTATAAGCCTAGGAACTATATTTCTCCCCATAATAAGATAGGAAAGTATATAAAATTCACAAGGAAAGATAAAGTTCTGTGTGATTTCATTGATTATTTGGCGTTTTATGGGAAACGAGACAGGAAAATTACAGTTGCTCTTTTGTCTTCGGATAATTCTCCAAGTTTCTATGTAGGTAAGATTAGTATCGAAAAAAATGAGTGAGTTCCTTCTTTTCAGGCTTATGGACATTATTCATATATGGGCTATTCGATTCGTTTGTTTAGGATTTGGGAAATACAGATTTGATGAGAATTGGTTTTAAAGGTTGATTTTTACGGTAAGGGCTTAAAAATAATTCGTGAGGATAATTTACGGTCTAATGTTGAGTTAATTTTCAGAAAACAATTCTGAATGGATGAAATAAAATTAACTCGTGTGGATTATACGGTAGATTGTGGTAGATATTGTTTTAATAAAAAAAATTCTTTAAAAACTAGTATAAAATGAAAGATTGAGAAAGCAGATAACATTGAATACTTGGTTTTTGGGCGTAAAGGTCAATCTGCTCGTTTCATTAGGTATTATGATAAGAAGAAGGAAATCATAGATAGATGAACGGCTTGGCTTTATCCTGAATACTTTTGATTGGATGAAATCATGAGATATGAATTACAGGTTAATAGTGATTGATTTGATGATTATGAAAGGTATTTGAGAATTAGTGATATAAAAAGATTTGTAGATTTTGGTTTTACGATTGCGGATAATTCTGCTACTCATAAGACTAAGAATAGGGATGATAGTCTTTATTACTGGATAGAATATGGAATCAGAAAACTCCAGAAAGAAAAAGATTTTCAAACGTTAAAAAAGATTAAATTGCTTTTATTAAGTCCACAAGAATTATTATGCAATACTGATTAAGTTGTGTTATGTGAAATTTTGGTAGTTGAAAGACGTTTTGAACTTTTTTAGAACTTTTTAAATTAGATAAGGAGAGGACGTATATTATTGCTAATGTGCCGTATTCTGTTGTCGATCATTATTACAGCACTACTGAAGATCTTTTGAATGTGTTCGATGTTCTCTGAGAATACTCAATAAAAACCAATGAACAAGTAGAATCATTTTATAATAATCGTTGAGCAGTTAAGGATATTGTTCTGATTGTTGATGAAGCTCATCTTTATCTTTGAGCTAGAGAAAGTTTGACGAAAGCAAGTATTCTTAATCAGCTAAAAACTATCTTTACCCAATGTAGAAAGAGAAAAATCAGAGTTGTTTTCATTACTCAGAGATTGACTCAAATTGATATTTATGTTAGGAGATTGGCGGATTATGTTGAAGAATATGAATTTAATAAATTCGCTAATATCGAGCGAGTAAAGTGGAGATTATATTTGAATAAGTGAGATGTTGCTGATATCGAAACAGATACTACAACTAAATTCACCAATGGAGAGGCTAAAACATATAAGGAAGATACATTTATAACGAGTTCATTTTTTCGACCATTAACTTCTATTCTTGAATTGTTTGTTTTATTTAGTTCTGCATATAGGAGAATACTATTAGAAGAATATCAAACGTATCATATTTGCGGGTATCCAGATTTGAAAGTAGAAAAGTTAACCTATGAAAAATTATTAGCTGGATTACAAATTAAGTTAAAACCTAAGAAATCTTTTTTTATCTGATTGTATGAGAAAATAAATGGATACTTCAGTAGACCAGAGATTAGAGCTTTTAGAAGAGGCAATATCTCAGCTGCAGACACAACAATTAACAGAATCGATTTCAGGAACCCAAAGTAGTCATGATGTTTTGTTTACTCAATCAGGGAACCAGTTATCTATTCCTATTCAGTCGTCAATAACTTTACCACCCGGATATAAAGCAGAAAATATATCTGGGATTACCATGGTATCTTTGATTGATGCTCCTAATTATTGGATAGATGATGAATCCTTTTGAGTAGTTAATAATTTGTTTTTTAATTTTTTTATTCTTGCTGCTGGTGGATTGTTAGTTGCTTTATTTGCGTTTTATATTAAGTCTTTCCTTTTTGAATTTTTATTTCCTAAATTCAAATAACTATGGATCAAAATATAGTATTTATTTTAAATTGGGTTAGGGATGTATTGCATTCGTTTGGAACTACTGCTTTAATTGTTGTTGTTGCTATGTCTTTGGTAATGTCTTTTATTCATTTTAGGAAATAAAATGTATGATTTAAAGACTGATGGCGTTAAGTTTGCTAAGGATTATTTATCTGGCACAGTTTCGTCTTTTGTTCAACAGTTGCCCGTAGTTTTCCCTGCAGGGATATTCGCTACCTATATATTGGTTTTTGTTGTGTCTGGATTGGCTTTTTGATTGCTTTTTAAATTGATATTCGGGAATAAATGATAGAGATGTATATGACTGGGTATAGATTGGTATATTGGAACATTGTTTATATTTTATATCAGTTATTACCTATTATTATTGTTTGTATTATGTTTGTTTTATTCTTTTATTTTATGAAAGTTAAGGTATCAAATGGAGATTAATCAGTATTGAATTTATGAGGTATCCAATGTTGTGATTATTGTTTTGGGGGTATTGATTATTCTTAAAACAATAGATTATATATTTTTTAAAAACATAAAGGACAATTAATATGTGATGGATTATGCTTTTATTGATAGTATTGCTTATCAAATTTAGACCTTCAAAGAGGAAGGATATGCAGAAGAATTAGATTTATTTTTTGTTTTTCGATCATGATGAAGCAAATTTACGAACATGTTTGGGAAGATGAGGATTTGATGATTAAATTTATGTCTTTGGTTAGGGAAATAGAAAATTCTGGAGATGAGCGCTGGCATCCACATACTCGTTTGGATGTTAAAGACCAAAAAAAAGCTGATATTGTTCATTTTTTGGTTGATATGGTTTCCTTTTGAGATAGAGAGGATAAAGAAGATGAGCATTGGTTTCCTTTTTTTGAGTTAGCAGAACAGTCCCCAGAATTTAAAAAAGAATTGGCAGATTATTTAATTACGTATGGTTCGTTAAGGTTTGTTCATTGGTATCCGTATGATGATAAAGATGACGAATTGCTAAGGTTGATGTCTGAATTTGATAATTGTCTATTTTTATCTTTGGAGTGTTGCAGGTTTTGGTTTATTAATAAATTAGATTGAAAAACCCCAGTTCTTAATGATTATTTTATGTTTTTAAAATCATTTATAGATGAAAATGAATAAACTAAAATATCTTTTCCTCCTTATTCTAAGCTTCCTCTTTATTCCTTCAACTTTTGCTTTTGATTTGAAAACTTTTAATTGAGACGCTGAGGAAGTAGAAGTAGTATCTAGTAAGGAGTATAATGCGGCTATTTATTATTATAAAAGAATCTCATGAGGAGATTTTTTTCAGTGTATAGAAAAAACAGATGTAATAAACGAAACCAATTCTGGAGATTACGTCTCCTCTCCAGCTACTCCAGCTATGACTTGTCCTAATTCTAAGGTTCTGAAATATAAAAGATGGAGAAATAATTTTAATTGGGGGTATAGGCAGAATTGAAACCAGTATTTAAATTGGGAGATTGATTTTTGATATTACGGTTATGATAGATTAGAACCCCAGTTTTATTTAATCAAAAATTGATTCTGATGAAAATTTTTTATGATTCAGCAATTAAAAAATGATAAAGGTCAGTCAGCTTTTATGTATTGGCAAGCAGATTATAGAGGGGATTGGAAATTGACTACATCAATTGGAAGTAGTCAATATGCGGTAGGATTGCCGAATATGTATTGAGTTCATATGTTTAAATCGGGACAGGAAGAAGTTGAGGGCTCAACTTTTTTTCAGTGAAAGTTTCGGTTGCATAAAATGATTTTGACGAATTATTATACACCTAGTAATATCAATTATGAGACAGTTCCTGTAGTTTTAATTGATACCCATAAACATTTAGTTTATGAGTATGCTTCAGATATTAAGGATCTCTTGAAAAATAATTTTCAGTATATGGATTTGTGGTTGCTGGATAATTGTCCAGCAAAGATTAGGGAATATCATTTTTGAGCATGAACAGAGACAATTTCTTTCAATTGAGATTTATTTTCAAAAAAAGGAGGATATTCTATTCTAAATACTAATTGGAGAGATCTTACGGAAAAAGAATGTCAAATGTATAAAAAAGATATAAAAGACCGTATGATTTATAATATGGACTATTTGAATTTTATGCGCGGTGCTACAGAGGGCGATAAAGATAAAAATCAAGTATGACAGCAGTATAATCAATGTTTGAATTATTATGTTGATATGTATAATCTTGCTAGATTTTCAGATAAATGTTCATGAGAATGAAAAGATGAACAGGCGATGAAAAATTTTTTAGAGGTTAAAGATTGGGATTGAGATTGAGCTATTCCACAGTTAACGGGTCAGTCTGCTTGGATTTGTGGAGTTTTTGCAAAGAATAAACAGAAATTTAAACAGAAATACTGAGATAAATGGTCTGATTTTGAAAAAGAATGGGATGAGTATATGTTTAGTCCAGATGCCTTAGTTCCAGCAGATAAATGTAGATATATAGAGTTAAATAATAAAAATAATTGAGAAAAATTCTCTGTTTTGTCTTCATCATGATTTTCTGAGTTTTTGAATGCCTTTAAATGAACTTGGAACAATAGATGAAAAACGATAAATGTTGGTAGTGGTCAGTATATATCACAGAATGTTTTTGAACGTGATTTAGGGCTTTATACTGCATATGCAGTAGCGTGTCGTGATAAAAATTATATGCCAACTCCTTATGATAGTGTATGAGATTATTTGAAGAATAATTTATTATTGTGATTATTTCAATCTGATAATAATGCTAATGTCTGTAAATATGCAGAAGAGCTTAAAAAAAAATTTGATAAGCAGTATTGAAATTTAGTCTTTCAAAAAGACTATCGTGATAGTGTGAAAGGCGAGCTTGGAGGTAATTTATTTAATTCTAAAGGTGGTTTAGATTTGTCAGGGAATAAATCCACGATTGATAACCTTCCAGAAAGTATTTTTAAGGAAAGTCAACAATCAATTTGATCGCAATTATTAAATAAAGTAAAACTTCCTTTTTATTCTGGTTATAACTCAGTTCTTGGGCTGAGTTGTGAAAAAAGATTTCCTCATATTGAGATTATGGATTATGTAGCTATGGGCTTTTTTGCTTTACTAGTTTTTATCTTTTTAAAATTTATATAATGTTAGAAAAAACGGTCAAAGTCTGACTTTTAGTAGTTCTTTTATGATTTTTTACTCATTATATAGGTAATTTTTCGTATGCTTTATGAGTTATAGCGGGTTTTACAAGTATTCTTTTCCCACTTTTTACTTATGTATGAGCGAAGTGTGAAATTGTTTTAGCTTTGTCTTTAGCTTTTAATGCTTTTCTTCTTTTTCTTGTGATTCTAAAAATTTATCGTTATTTCAAAGAATAAGTGCGTTTATGCACTTTTTTTCAATAAATTCTTTTTTTTCAATTTCTGAATTAAAAAAATAGATTAAAGGCAATCAGGTATTTTTGAATAGTTGTTTTTTAAAAATATCTGATTTTTTCATTTTTTTAGAAAAATGACTAGGTCAGTTGAGTTCCATTGCTAATACAGGAGTATAATGTTTTTCTGTATCAATAATTAAATAATCAATGTGTTTTGCCCGTATTTTATTGAGATTTTTTTGATAATCAGTTTCAAAAATATCTGCTAGTCTCACTTTGGGGAAAATTAAGTATTTTTTTCAAAAATTTTTTTCTAAAATGAGTTGTAAAGTTTGAAAAAATTTGAATTCTGAATAAGAAAAAAAATATTCCTTTTTTTTAAATTTTTCTAAATTCAAATTGCGTTTTCAAAAAATAATCAATAATAAAATTATCATGATCAGAATAACATAGAAAATCCAATACTGCATTTTAAGAATAGAAAATAAATTATTGAAATTATATCATGATGTAGAAAATAAATCAAATTTTTCGAAGAAAAATTTAAAAAAGGGAAAATGTGTTAGTATTTTTTAGGCTATTTTGCGAAGCAAAATTACATTTTCCCTTTTTTGTTTTTTTTATCTATAAAATAAATTATTTACAGCTGCAGCTAATTCGTTATTACAGGAATGTAGGTAAGTAGCTGTAGTGTTGATATTGGAGTGTCCAGCTAGTTTTTGGATTTTATAGAGTTCAGTTCAGCTTTTGGCTAACTCTGTGATAAAAGTGTGTCTGAAGGTGTGGGCTACGAACTTCAGATTTATTTTTTTTCTGAATTTTCTGATTTCTCTTTGTAATTTGTCTGCTTTTCGTCAAATTATTGTTTTTTCAGAATGTAGTTCTCCATTTTTTCTGCAGAGCGTAAAAATGGATTTAGGAATAAAAAGAGGTCTAACCTTTTTTCATTTTCAAATTGTTGTTATTTGAAAATTGCCATTGGTTAGAATTGCTTTTTCTAGTTGTTTTTTTGTTATTGAGCAAATCTCAGAGATTCTTCAACCAGTTGTTAGTAAAAGATAGATTGCAGTTTTAAATTTTATGTTAGTTTCATTGAGCTTTTTTAGGATTTTTTCAATTTCTGCTGGAGTGAGAAATTTTGCTTCTACAAATTCTTTTTTTGGGCAAAAAACCTTTCTGGAATCTAAGGAGCAAATTTCTTGAATGTTGCAAAATTTCAGAAAGCTTTTGAGCTGTGCAATTTCTGTGCATTTTGTGTTATGTTTCCATTTTTGTTTTTTGAAATATTTTTCAATTTCTTTTATTGTGATATTGTTCCAATTTTCTCAAATTCTGTTTGAGAAAATAAAAATTTTTTCAATTCTGGTATAGTATTTTTTTTGTGTTTTTTCTGAGCTACCTCTTTTTTTTAGGTAGTTTGTGAACATATTTAAGGCTTTTGACAATATCATTTTTAGGAAAATCAAAAAAAATAAAAATATCTTGAATTTTTTATTTTTTTTATTATATTCACATCACTTTTTTTTGACTGAAAAAAGTAAAAATAATTTCTACTGAAGTAGATTTGGTCAGTTTTTCATTGCTCATAGCAAAAAAAAGAGGGGCGATCTCCCCTCTTTTTCTATTTTGTCATTTTGTAAAAGTGATAAAATTGTTCTTTTTTTACTTTGTAGATTTCTGCAATTTTTTTGAAATGGCGTGCAGAATTTTCATCACCCATTTTTTTGCAAAAATCAGCTGTTTCATTGTTTTGTTTTTCTAAAGCTTCAGAATTGATATACATATTCCAAAGCTGTGTGTTAATACTTTTATACATCATCTTTTTGACTGAAAGAGAATAAAAATAATTCATTTGTTTATTTTTTGTTTTTATTTGCCTGGCTAGAGCAAATCAGCCGGTTTTCCCTCATAAAAAGATAAAAAGCAGAAGGTAAACGGTCTTTTTTTTCCTGTTTACTTTCTTAAAGAGTGGCTAAAGAAAAACAGCGACTGCGTCAAGCGTAGCGAAGACTTTTTTGTAAGTGTGAAGTGAGCGAAGCGAGCGTAAAAAAAGTCTTGACGCTAGGGAGCGTTTTTCGTTTATAATTGAAAAAAGAAAGGAAGAAGAAAAGAAAAATTGGAAAATAAAGAAAAAACCGCTGTTGATAAGCGGTCTTTTTAGGGTATATAAAAAAATCAAAAAATACATTGATTTTTATTTTTAAATTGTTATATTGTGTCCATTATTAATGGTTGTTCAAAAAAATATAGTCAGTTTTCTGCTTCTTAATTAAGATTTCTTCGAAAAATTAATTTCTACAAAAGTAGAAATCTTATATAAGTTCTAAACAAAAATACCAAAGCGGACTTTGGAAAGAATCTACAAAAGTAGAAATCTTATATAAGTTCTAAACAAATGAAATCAGTGGCAAGTCTCTCAAATCTACAAAAGTAGAAATCTTATATAAGTTCTAAACTCTTGTTCGATACTTCCCGAATCTCTATCTACAAAAGTAGAAATCTTATATAAGTTCTAAACCCCCATAATACGTTCGTCGTATGTAGAATCTACAAAAGTAGAAATCTTATATAAGTTCTAAACTGTAGCTACACTTGGAGCTACTACAAGAATCTACAAAAGTAGAAATCTTATATAAGTTCTAAAATTAGTTTTTTATTTCCTTATTTACTAATCTACAAAAGTAGAAATCTTATATAAGTTCTAAACTTTAATTATCAAGAGGATAAGAAAAAATCTACAAAAGTAGAAATCTTATATAAGTTCTAAACCCACTTTTGGCTTATCTAAGCCATTTTGAAGCTATTGAGTTTTTTACCCAACAGCTCCAAATCCGCTTAAGACCATCTTCCATTTTTATGAAGACGGTAGGTTTACATGTTTTAGAATCTATATCATGATTTTTACTTTCTGAATAATCAGATTTCTATCTTTTTATTTTGTTAATGATCAAGCTACTACATAAAGACGAGTTCTTCCTCTTCATGCACGGCATATCCGTACCTGTGAATTTTCTTTTTACATCATTCACACACCTCAAATATAAGAATACTGTCAGTATTTTCAAATCTTTTTGCAAATTTTTTCTCAATTTCTAGCAAAACGATTGCCAAGATACGATCTGAATTTTTAAGTTCTCGGACAGAATATTGGAGTCTACGACCGTATTTTTCCAAAAATTTAGAAAATCTGAATCTGAGCTTGTTTGAGGAGATATCATAGGATACAATCAGCATTTTTTAATTTTATTTGTAAAATTGAGTAATGAAAAGCGATATTTTTTATTGTTCTATAAACGTAAAAAGAGGAAATTCCCTACTCGGATCCATGCAATACCTATAATACTCTTTAACATAAGAGAAGACCTGTATTTTCTGTTCCAATAAAGCAGACAAAAAATTCTGAATATATTTCTTCTGTTTCTCCCATTCAATCGTATATTCTCCGTTTTTGAACTTAAAATCCTGCTCGTTGATTTGCCCTAAATTGTGCATTTTTCTGATCTTTTTGTCAATGATACATCTAAAAGGCTCGACCAGATCGCAAGCAAGGGACTTTCTCTCATAAAAAAGCTTATGATAAACTCCCTTGTAGACATCAAAACCGTACAAACACAAGTTTGCCTCTATGAAGTTATAGAGAAAAGAATAGCCAATATCCATCAGAAAATTAATGATATCATTTCTCGTCCTTGGCATCCTCTTATACCGCTTCATCTCTTCAAAATACGAAGCAAAAAAGAGCTTTGAAGCATTTCATTCAAGCCCTCTGAGCGAATCATCGCTTTCAACCTCCTCTATCTTAGAGAGAAGTTCCTTAATACGGAGGATATTTTCCTTGAAAGTGTCAGATTTTTCTCTTATTTCTTGAAGTAAAGAAAGCTGGTTTTGGGCCTTATTTTTAACAATTTTCTTTGCGATTTCTAGCTCTGGAAGCTGAGTATATTGTTTCTCTCTGAGAAGATAATTTCCCTGCAAAGCATCCCCGATCATGCATTTGGGCTTGAGATTATAGCCAAGACAAAAAAGGCAAATCTGATATTTCGCCAGGCGATCAATCAGTTTTGAACTGATGGTATACTCCCCGATGATAAAAATACAGAAAATCTTGAAACATGAAATCTGATTTGTGATTTTGTCATTTTCTTTGATTAGAAGATTATCGTTTCTCAGCATCAGGTCTTTGACTTGTTCCGAGGTAATAACTACGATTTGCTTTTCTAAAAAATCAGGAGCCGAAAGCATCTTTCTCATTTTAGAAATTAAAGACACTTGAGTATAGTCCTGATTTGTTTTTTTGCAAGTTTTACACCAAAGAATGATCACAAAGCTCAGCATAAATGCAGTTTTGGCACTTATCCAGTTGAGGCTTAAAGTCGGAATTTCTTGGATCAAAACGTTTATATTCCTCTAAAAAAGCTTCAAAAGTCTGAATTTCTTCCTCGCTTGGAAGTGGGATTTCATAAGCTTTATTATCATCTAGGGAATACAGCTTGAGCTTCTCCACCTCATAGCCCATTTCTCTGAGGCAGAAGTATTGCGCATAGAGCTGATATTTCATCCCAAGATAGACTTCCGAAATATGCGATTTCCTCTCAATAAGCGACTTTTTGGCAACATGAAAGCAATCTATCTTTCCTATCAAACCATACTTTTCTGAGAACACCGCAGTTCATTGAAGAATGTCTTTGGAAGTTGAATAATTCCCACTATCAATGAGGCTATGATTGAGTGTTCCGTTGATTTGCGGAGTATCTTGGTAAACTTGTTTTTCGTAGTTCTCGTAGAGATTATGGAAGTAGATAGAGTATGGGCAGAAATCAAAGTCCCTCATTGTAGAAATCTTTATATATTGTTCCATGTAATCTTTTTCAAATAAATTCTAACAAGAATAAAATTCTAATTCTCAATATTTTTTAGATTTATTATTATAATATTCTGAAATCTTCTGCATCTTTTTATCGTATGTATATAATATACAGTTATTTTCCAAGCATGATGCTATAATCCAAATATCATGATTATGCTTCTTTAACTCGGATTTTGTTCCTCCTAAAATTTTATAAATATGCTTAATTTCAGCAAAAATTTGTGCTGTTTTCCTATTAATAGTAAACAATTCTATATTTTTATTTTCTAAGAATTTGATTCTTTGAGCTAGAAACTCGTGTTTCTCTTGAGCTGATTCTGTACTTCTTTCTTTTTGTTTAATTATAGACTGCAATGAATAAAGCATCTCTCCATATATAATTGGATTAATTCCTATTCAAGTTGATACGAATTGTTCTGATTGTATGATTTTTTTAAATTCACTACCCTCTTGATCTCATCAAGATAATACTTTAAGATACTTTTCCAAAAAATTTGTATCCAGCATTTTAAGACGCATTAAAGGATGTCTCATCTAGATAAAAAATCATCCCATTCTACATTGGTAATGTATAAATCTACTTTTCCTTCCAGAAGAAGATGCTGTTCTTGCAATCTTTGCAAAATCATTATCCCTTTTCTTGCAATATTATAGGAACCATTATCATCACCATTAGTAGGTAACCCTACTCCAAATTGAGCACTCTTTCTAGAATCAAAGAAGGGTTCTACTGGTGATAAAATAAAGTCAGCATTGTCTCCTTGTCCTTTAGGATCTGTATTTCTAATCTGAAACAACAATGAAAAAAGGAAAAGGAACTCTGAAAAGAATTTTTCATTTTTCTTTATTGGCAAAGCACGAATTTGTTCCAAAATGTCCGAATGAATATCTATATTATATTCATCAAAAATTTCTTTAAAATTACAAAATTCTCATTCTTTCTTGTCTCTGTTGAGTAATTTCCCATCTGTCAAATTTTCATAATGATCATAATCACCTTTATTATTGGCTAAGCTTTTGTTCCATCTAAATCTCTCTACAGCCGAAAAAATAGTCCACTGTGTTTTTGCTGGAAAGATTGCTTGATCAGACTTTATAAATTTTTTGAGGTCATAGGTAAATGCAAAAGCCTTTTTTATTGGATCAAAAATAATACGATCAAAATTAAGAATATTTTCTTTATTCTTTTTTGCATCTTGTTTTTTTATATACAGATTAGGCCTCCATCATGTAAGTGGATCTATTTTTGAGGTATATGCTGATTGAGTATAAAAAATAATTCCTGTTTGTTTTCCTATATCTTTGAAAGATTCAAATGGAGCTGTTAACTGATAGGCTCTCAAAAAATGACCAGCTTTTTGAGGATTAGTTTCGTTTTTATTTACTAGAAAATTCAATTTATCAATCAAAGCTTTTTCTAGCTGTTGATAAATACTTTTTTCTATACCTCAACGAATTTGTTTGAATCTTATATTCAGATCTTCAAAAATTACAATTGCTTGATACTTAAGAACAAGATCAACAATTTTTTTCACAACGGCAGCTACATAGCCTTTTTTAAGATCCTTAATTTTATCCACCTCTTTCCAAGACTGCCTCTGTATCTTTCTTTTCTTTTCTCGGTACTCCAAAAGAAGTTTATAATCGATATAAGGGACCTGTTTTCAAGTTTTTTCTAAAGAATAGTCTGTAATATTTCAGTTTTCATCCCTTTCTTCTATGATTTTTTTCTCTGCAGTTAAAAGGGGGTTCCCTTGTTTATCATAACTTTCAAGACGATTAAAACTTCAAGATTCTAACAGTTTTCATGATTGATCGATTACAGAAAAGTGTGCCAAGTTTTTTTCTCACCTATCAATTCAAAGGAGTGTAATTGAATGATTCTTAGCCAAAAATGAATTTACTTCTTGATTAAATGCATAAGCTGAGAGTGTTCCATGTACTCTATTTAGTTCAATAGGGAAATGGAAAAAGATCTTATCTTTTGCATATCTTTTATGGTTAATGACCTCTTTCCCTTTACTATCTTGTTTTGTTCATAACTTTTCAGGCGCGGTAGCCTCCCTAAAAAAGACCTCTCCATTTCCATTAAGCTTGAAAATGTATCCGGCTTGAGCATTTTCTGGAGAAAATAACTGTTCAAAATATAAGGTATGAGTGTTTTTTTGCGATCCCTCTTTTTTTTCACCAGAAAAATCCTGACTATAAATTTGGAAAAGATAAAGCTTTTGATCTTTTATGCATTGATCAATATATTCTTCAGAAAAATTCTCCCAACTCAAAGCATATCCTAGCTTATCTAAATGTGCATAAAATACATCTAGAGACTCATATTCAGATGTTGGCTTCAAAGAACTATAATCAAAATATGCACAACTTGGATATGAAGCTACCACCTCCTTACAAAAATCAATCCGAGAATCAAGTGCTTTTCTATACACTTTAGGATCCCCTCCCAACTTCAAATACTCTTTTTGGAACTTTTTCACATAACTCTTTTCCTCATCTACTCCGTCTAACTCTCCCCTCATTACTGAGCTGTTCAAGTCTTCTTTACGATAGATTCTATTATTTAATTCAAAAATTTCTTTGGTAATAACCAATGGCTTTACAAACTTACCTACTCTTGACCCTTTTTCTAATATAAAATCCTCATCGCTCTTTTGAAAATGTTGAATAACCGCTTTAATTTGTGTTGAAACCTTAGGGATACTCAAAGAAACGTCTTTCATATATTTATAGATCATTTTTTCATAACATCAATCTGATGATAGTTTTTTTACCTCTTTAGGAGCTCTTTCAAAAATAGTACTATCCTTCATAATTCCGAGATAATAATTGTTTTCTTTCCTCAAAATCACTGATAAGTTTTCTGATTCCTTGTTTATATCCCATCATCACAAAAGATTTACTCCTTCAAAGTTTAGTTTTCGTTTTTTTGTACTTTCTCGCGGTTTTTTTGAAATAAAGTTTCTCATTTGATTATAAGGAACAATAATTTCCTCATAAGCATTTTCATAAAAATTTTCAATATAACCATGTTCACCAATATAAAAATCTGAATCTAGATCTATATTCACATCTCGATCCCTATCTTTTTCACAAGCAAATTTTTTCCCAAAAATATAAATTTTTCTGGCAATATCTGCAAATTCTTTAACATCTTTCTGAAGTTCTAGAGACAGAGAAAACTGTTTATTTTCTAAAGCTCAAACAATTTTAGGAGCTATTGAAACATAGCCTATTTGTTTTTTTTCTCCATTATACTCTACTTCTCTAGACATCATTGAAGAAAATTCCTCCATCAACAATATACAAAATTGTTCCCACAATGATTTAGAAATATCCAAAATATCTTCCGAGTAAAATCTTTCTTTCCAAAGATGCTCTTGATGAGGGAAAGATAATAATGCTCTTTTAAGATAAATTATCGGAATAAAATCAGGGAAAGTATATTTATTTTGACTTTTCTTATAAGCAATTCAAGGAATATTATCTGCTTTCATTGCTTGGTATACAGCCCTTTCAACATCTTTAACTCCTCCAACATACTGATAAGTAAAATTTTCAAAAGCAAATTTTGTAAGATATATTTTTGCATATTGCGCATCATTATATTGTCACAATTGACTTATCATTTCCTGCAAGTATTGTACCCTTTTTTGAGAAGCCTGATAAAAAAGAGAAAGGCAGTCCTTAAATTCGACCTCATCTTGAATTCAAGCTCAAATAAATAAACGATCTCCGGAAAAAACCTGATTTTGTAGTTTTTTAAAATAAGGTAATTTTTCCTTTGTCTTTCCTTTATATTCATTAATATATTCATTTAGTCCCTTAATTTTTTTCCCATTCACTAATGTCTCTCCTCCGATAATACGATTATACGCTAAAACTCCATCTTGCAAAAAACAATTGACATAAAAAGAACAATCAAAAATCTGACTACTCATGTCTTGTAACTCTTTAGGGAAGATCTCTTTTTCTTGCAATTTTTGATATATCAAGATATTATCAAGGAAAATCCTCAAGTTTTTATCTATAATTCTTGTTGCCAATGCTGTAGAAGTTCCATCAGCCTTATATAAATTTTTTCTCGTTTCAAAAAATTTCTTAAAATATCAAAACCAATTATCCCAACCATCAAAAATAGAAACTTCATCTCCTGTTTCTCAAGGTATTAATGTTTCTTGATCATTTCCGTATTCCCGCTTTAAAAGTTTAAAGAGTGGAGCCTCATAAAGAAATTCCTGTGTTTTTTTGGTAAATCCCATATTTGGATAACCAGCTAAAAAGGTTTTTACGCCTTCTGAAAAATAAGACACCACCCTTTTCCTAAGTATCTGTTCATTTTTTTCTAGTTGTTTCTGTAACACACTATTCTTTCTGTCTTTTTTCCAATTTTGATACAAAGAAAAGTATCTAGCAACTTCTTCTGAGAAAAGTAAATCATCCTTGACCTTTGATAGTGCCACTTCTATAAATTTTCTGTGAATCTTATCAATATAAGGTTTTACTTTATCATACGCTTCTTTTCTCTTTTTATCTACTGCAATAATTCCCATTTCCTCTAGCAGTTTTCCTGTTTCTCAAACTGGTTTAAGCTCTCGTTTTAGGGTTTTTGAAAGTTCATAACGATTTGTAAACTGTTCAAAAGGCAGAGCGGGCATATTTTTATAAATAAGAATATAAAACTTGTTTTTATAAGATAAGCTTTATAAGAATGAAGTCAAGGAGAAGATTAGAAAAAAATATGTGCAAAGAAGTATTTATCTTCTCTCTTGAAGATTTTAATACTAAAATTTTTGAAATGAGGACAAAATTGGAGGAGAAGAGTATCTTTACAAAAATAAAAACTTATCACTATATAAACACAACTATATAAACTCTTTCTATCGCCCTTTCTTTTTAGAAACAAAAAATTTGGGAGTTTATTTCAATTTTTAGTTTTTTAAAGTTATAGGAAAGAGAGGAAAATACGCTCCCTCTCTATAAAAACTTAACTTTAGAAACACTGACTCAATTCTTTAATCTTCACTCTCCTCTGCTGCATAGAATCCCTTTCTCTGATCGTTACTGTTCCGAAGTTTGGAGAGCTTTCATCAACAGTCTCCGGATCAATAGTAATGCAGTAAGGAGTTCAGATTTCATCTTGTCTTCTATATCTTTTTCCGATCGCTCCTCCATCATCATATTCACATTTGAAAGCCTTACTGAGATCGCGGAAGATTTTTTCTGCGGTTTCAACCTGCTTTTGATCTTTCTTTACGAGCGGAAGGATCGCAAATTTCACAGGAGCGAGCTGCTTAGGGAAACGAATCACCACACGGCTAGAACCATCTTCCAGAGTCTCCTCATCATAGAACTCAAGCATCGTAACCATCACCTGACGACCAAGCCCAAAGGAAGCTTCAACACATCGTGGGATATATCTCTCTCCAGTATAAGGATCAGAATATTGCATATCTTTTTTACTGTATTCTTGGTGCTGAGAAAGATCAAAATTCGTTCTATTGTGGATTCCCTGAATCTCTCCAAACCCTCGTGGATAGAGGTATTCTATATCTACTGCTGCCGCGGCATAGTGAGCCAGCTTTTCATGATCTTTGAATCTCAAATGCTCTGGACTAATCCCGATCACTTCAGTCCAATACTGCATGCAGTCAGCTTTCCATTGATTGTAAATCTCCATCGCCTTCTCTGCATCAGCAGGCACGAAATATTCAATCTCCATCTGTTCAAATTCTCTGGTTCTATAGAGAAACTGCCCTGGAGTAATCTCATTTCTAAAAGCCTTTCAAACCTGAGCTAATCCAAAGGGAATCCTCATTCTCGTGGTATCCAAAACCGCCTTGAAATCCGTAAACAAAGACTGACAGGTCTCAGGTCTCATATAAACTTTAGAAGTCTCGTTCGCTACCGGTCCAAGATGTGAACTCAGCATAAGATTAAAGTTTCTACATTCCGTCCAATCGGCTGGGTTTCAAGTTTCAGGGTTATTTGGGAGATGCTTTACGATGAAGTCTCTCATTCCTTCGTTCCCTCGCGATTCTGGAGAAAGGTTTGGCACCTCTAGTTTTTGAGCCAACTCCTCATCGGAAAGTCAGTTTCTTTTCTTTTCAAAATAATCCTCAATCAGCTTATCCGCTCTAAATCTCTGCCCAGTTTTCTTGTCATCAATCAAAGCATCAGCGAAAGAAGCCAAATGCCCACTCGCCTGCCAAGTCGTTGGATGTGCAATAATCGCTGTATCCATAAAGACCATATCTTCTCTCTCCTGCGTGAAATGTTTGACCCAGAGATCAGCAATATTTTTCTTGAGCAAGGCTCCATAAGGACCGAAATCCCAAGCATTTGCAAGCCCTCCATAAATTTCTGAATTGGGATAAACGAAACCTTTTCTTTTCGCCCAAGCTACAACCGTTTCTAGTGATGTTTTCATCTTTTCAATAGGAAATAAATTGAATACAGATTTCATACTAGTTATTTTTTATTTACTGTCAAGGGGAAGTCTAGCGCTTTTAGCATAACTAGCAATGAAAGGTTTTTGAGGAAAAGAAAAAGCTCCCCTTTGTCACTAAACAATCCAGATTCTCTTTGACCGAAAATCAACTATTGTTTAGCTGGAGAACTTATTTCTCTAATTTCTTGTTTGTAAAGTTTTGGAAGACTAAACTTCTACGACTTCTGCTGAATCTTTTGTTTGAGGATCAGGCTTTTTGTCTTTTTTCCTTGACCTAATGAAGGCTATAGCTCCTCCAATCGCCACAACCAGAAGTCAGATTCAAATAACAGGTCTTACGACAAGCCATGCTATTGCGATGGTTCCTAATCCTAGCACTAGTGTTGCTGCAAAAGCGATAACTCAAGTTCCAAAACCAATAAGTCCTGCAAGAGGAGGAAGCACTTTAGCGAGAGTTGGGATAAACTCAAGCATCATCGCAAATCCTATATACATCAACACAAGTCAAACAAACCTTAGTATCCATGTAAGTTGCAAATTTGCAGCATGCGCAGTAGCAAACATTTCAGCAGAGCTTTTATTTCCATTTTCTAAAAGAGCAATATCTCTATTATTTGAGGTTTTATAGGTACGCATTTCATTTCCAGATTGTTTTCCTACGATACTTACTGCACCAGTTTTTACCACAGAAAATCTCACCTTCATGTCTCCAACTGCTGGACTCTCAGGGTTTAAACCAATGTAGATCATTGAATCACCAACATGGAATCTTTTTTTGGATGAAGCTCATGATGGAGTGTTAGCGGGTTCTGGAGTCAAAGCTCAGGTCGCTTGCTCTCCTGTCGAAGCATCTCCTGAGAGTTGCTCTGTCATTTCAGAGGTTTCAATAGAGGTCTCTGTATTGTTATTCATCGAGCTTGTATATTCCGTTTCTTGCGCTGGAAGTTTCAATTCCTGACCATTTAGAGGAAGCTTGACATCATCTGTAAGCTGAGAGGTAAATGCTTTGTCTAAGGTAAAGGCTCCTACAATGATTGGTTCCTTTTCTCGAGTCTCGCTTTCATATTCTCGAGTCGCTGGATTTTGGTGTCCCTGAGTCTCATGGAATCTACTTGAATCAATGGCTGAATCTGACCACTTTTTCTTGTAGTCGTAGGTTGTGGTACAGTCCTGACTTCCACCATAGTTGTCATGACATTCTTCGCTTGAAGATTCTGATCGCTGATACATCTCTACGGATCTGATAAGCTTTAGATCATCCGCCTTAACTCCAAATCTTGGATCTTGGAGTGATGATGCAGGAGAGCTGGTCACCCCTTGGATGTGAACGAGTTTTCCATCAAGCTCAGGATTAAGCTGCTGTGCCTCAGCATCTTGCACAAGTTTTTCTCCTTCGTTTAGTCCTGCCTTCGTCACAACAAAGTGGTTTTCATTTCGGGCCAAAAGAACGATTGAACCGATCACAAATAGTAGTCCTCAAAAAATCTTTTTGAAGCTGTTTCCTACGCGTTCTCCATAGCCGGTTCTGGTAGTTACACTAACACGATCTGCCATTTTTGTATAAAAAGAAAATAAAAAATACCCTCTCATTGATATGGTATTTTACGAGAAAAGCAAGGGATTTTTTCAAAACCTAAAGATGGTAACGCTATTTTTCAGAGATTCTGTGGTTTAATCATAGATGAAACCGATCATCTCTCAGCAGGCAATCGAAGATTCAAAGGGGAAACAAAAAGAGAAATCTGATTTTAAACTCTTGTATACTGTTCCTCAAAGGGAATACGAAAGCGTTTTCCCTGCACTCCATCTTCAGCACGGACTCAACATGCAACCACTAAACTCACTTCAGCTCCTTGAGGAAGGTTGAGAATCCTTTTAATCCTCTGGCTATCAAATCCTTCTAGCGGGCAGGTATCATAATTTTGCTCAGACATCGCAAGCATAAAGGTTTGAGCGACCAGTGCACAGCTCTTATGAACTACCGTTTGCATATCAGATTCGTATACCTCACGAAGTGTTGGCTTGGAGAAACCTTTTATTCGAGATACTCCTTTTCTAAAACATCCCAATATCCCAAGGCAACGACTATAGAGAAAAGGGATTAACTTCTGATAATAGTCCTGGAGCTTTTTGGTCCTGGTAGGAATCCTGTCTTTGGGAGCATTTTTTTGGATTTCCTCGAGATTGAAATCAAAGACCGCTTTTGCTCTCTGCCTATAGAGGTCTTGACGAGTGATGAAAACGACTATTTCTTGTGCTGTCGTCGCTGATCTCTGGGAAAAGCATGCCTCTGCTATTTGAGCGATCACTTTGGGAGTCGTGATATGATAGGCTTCTCGGAGCTGGAGATTGGAACTCGTCGGTGCAAGCTGGGCAAGCTGGAGGCATTCTTTTACTTTTTCTGAGTCGATACGCTCGGTTTTACTGTAGCTACGAACTGCACGGCGATGCTGGAGCATTTTTTCTAAGGTCATTTTTTCATCAAATAGGAATATAAAAAGCTTTTAAAGACAGATTATGAAGAGAGGTAAGCATATTTTCGGTAGGAAAGACTCCCTGCAAGCGTTTTCCTCGGTCTCTAAGGATTGGAAGGAGTTTTTGTGCTAGTCGATTCCTAACGTAGTAAGCACTTCATCCTGTGGAGTTTTGGGGTCATCACGGAGAATAAGGTCTGGTTTGAGACCTTTTCCATTGAGGGAATCTGCCTGATCAGCGACATATCGTAATGCTACTGTATATTTGAGGACGGAATTATCTTCGAACTGCACGACCTCTTGGACAGATCCCTTGCCATAGCTAGTCGTGCCTACGAGACTCACCTTGTCTGGATAGTAATGTTTGAGCACACCGGCGAAGATCTCTGCTGCACTCGCTGTTTTCTCATCCATGATCATCACTATAGGAACTGTAGGAGCAGTAGAAGCCACTTTTGAGGGATAGACTTCCTTGCCCTCTGAGGAGAGAATGGAGATGATTGGCTGATCCTTGGCGATAAAATTCTCAAGAATTGCCACGACTTCATCTACAATCCCTCAGGGATTCCCTCTCAGGTCAAAGTAAAGCACACTGCAGGATCAGAATTCCTCCTTTTCTCTCAGAAATTTCTTTTGGATTCACTTGTCAAAGCTGGAGATTTGAAGGTAGCAGGCGTTTCCTTTTTTGCGGGACTTGAGCAAAGGGAGTTCGATCTTCTCTCTCGTGAGATCGTAAGTAAGCTGGCTCTGGTCTCTTTTTACCATGATGCTGACAGAGGTCCCGACTTTCCCCTGCAATGCGAGTGCGAAGGCATCGAAATCACGATACGCTTCATAGGGTTTCCCGTCTGCTGCGAGGAGCACGTCTCCAACTTTAATACCAGCCTTTTGGGCAGGGCTGTTCTCTATGAGCTTCACGACAACTGGCAGTTCTCTTCCCTTTTGCTCTAGATAAAGCCCGATTCCCACGAATCCTCCCTGCAAAGCGTCAGTAAAGAGTTTCCCATTTCTCGGAGTGTAATACTTGGTATACGGCTCTCCAAGCTTGTCTACATACGTAGATAGCTCATCATAACTCGGAGCATCCTGCTCAGCAATCTTCTCCTTTTGAGAGAAATTCTTTCTGAGGAGGGAGAGAACCTCTTTGGCGATGGTTTGCTTTTGTTGGTCGGAGATCGTAGGTGTAGGTTCAGCTTTTTCCTCTTTGGGAAGAGCTGGTGTTTGGAGAGCCTCCTGCAGCTGCTGCTTGAGCACATCAAAAGTCAAAGGCTTCCCTGCTTGGAAAACGATCTCCTTTTTGAAATTATACTTGAGGAGGAGAGCTAAATCTGACTCCAGAGCCGGTTTCTCTAGAGGGAGCGCAGTGGTAAGGTTTGGGAAGGCACCGTTGGCTACGGCATTTTGTAGGAGCGGATAGAGCGGAGAAGCTGGCGTGAGGTTGCTGTATTTGAGGAGGGGTTTCTGTGAGGAGCTTGGAGCTTGCTGTCCAACGACAGTAAAGTAAAGACGCAGCAGTTCTCCGTAGCTCATCCCCTGTTCTTGAGCAAGACTGACTCCAGCTGAACAACAGCAGACAAAAAGTAGGAAGAACAGTATTTTTTTCATCAGTTGTGGAGAGAAAAGAATAAAGCACGATCGGTGCGTCAGTATAGGTATCATAGCAAGAAATGCAAGACTTTCTCCATCGTGACTGTGCCTCAGGCAAAGGAAGGAAAGCTCTTGATTTGTGGGGCAGATTCTCTATGATGAGTCCTCATATCCTAAGTGGATCGCTCGAGGAAGTCAGTCTTTTGAAGCTTTTTTTTGTAAGAGAGTGAAAGAGACTGCATCAGCTACATACTGACAGAAAGCGAGCAACTTGGGGAAGCTTTTAGATGAAAAAGAGAGATTTGCTATGGTGAAGAAAGGGAAAATCTATGAGGAACTGCTGGTGCTAGCAGACGCGAAGAACGCAGGTTTTGTGCAACGCTTGATTCCGAACCTCGCACCAGAGCGTATCCTGGGAACTAAGACGCCAATTCTCAGAACGTTCGCTAAACAGATCGCCAAAAGACCGGAACGTGAAGCCTTCCTCAAAGAGCTCCCCCATTTCTCCTTTGAAGAGCATCTGGTGCATGGGTTTGTGATTGAGGAGCTCAAGGATTTTGAGCAGACGGTGGAAGCTCTCGAATGCTACCTTCCCTTTATCGATAACCGAGCAACCTGTGACCAGCTCCGTCCTAAAATCCTTGCCAAGCATGCGGACGAAGTGCTGGTAAAGATTAGAGGGTGGCTAGGGAGTGAGCATCCCTATACGGTTAGGTATGCTATTGGACTCTTGATGACCAACTATTTGGATGAGGAGTTTGAGCCTGGACTGCTCCAGCTCGTGGCAGAGGTAGACCGTGAACACTACTATATTCAGATGATGCAGGCGTGGTATTTCGCTACTGCACTTGCAAAACAGCCCACATCTACGCTTCCCCTCATCCAGAGTCAGACTTTAATACCTTTTGTCCAGAATAAAACGATCCAGAAAGCTAGGGAAAGTAGGAGAATCTCCCCTGAACTCAAAAAAGCCCTCCTCGCATGGAAAATAACCGAGAAGGGTAAGGACTAGGAATAAGGGAAAAACGGCTGGGTATAAGGATTAGCCGATCAATCCCCTATTGATCAATTCTCTCTTGATATACTCTGGATTGTTGGCGGCTTCGATGGCTTGGTCGATGCTGATCATGCCTTTTTCGAGCAAGATCATCAAACTCTCCTCCATCAGTTGCATCCCTGAAAGTCTATTGGTATACATCACACTTCTGAGCTGGTTCAGCTTATTTTCTCTAATGATATTGGCAACGGCGGTGGTATTGAGCAAGACTTCCTGTCCAAGCACGAGTCCTGTTTTGTCTGTCCTCTTGAGGAGCTTCTGCACCACAATCGCTGACATATTTTCTGCAAGCTGGGTCCTAATATGATTTTGCTCGTCGGAGGTAAAGGATCCGATGATCTTATTGAGTGCCTGCTCTGCCGACCTTGAGTGCACCGTCGTAAGCACGAGATGCCCGGTCTCTGAAAGAAGGATTGCATTTCTGATCCCTTCCAAATCCCTAATTTCTCCGAAGAGGATCACATCAGGTCTCTGCCTGAGGGCAAACTTCATCGCACTAGAAAAAGAGGAAATATCCTTTCAGAGTTCTTTCTGATCGATAATACTCTCTTTGGAGGTGAAAACATATTCAATCGGGTCTTCAATCGTGAGGATATGCTTCTTTTTATTCCTATTGATCTCCTCTATCATCGCTGCCAAAGTGGTAGATTTTCCTGATCCGGTAGGTCCCGCAAGGAACACAATCCCATTTTCTCTATAGGCAAGCTCTCTGAAGATGGGCGGAAGGTTTAAACTTTTGAGGTCAGGGATCTCCTTCCTCAGTAATCTAGAAACCACCATAATGTGCCCCCTTTGACGAGAGATGTTCACCCTGTATCTTCTGTCTTTGTAGCCTAGTCCAAGGTCCAAACTTCCGTGTTTCTCAAAATAATCCAGTCCGGTCTTGTTCATCAAGGTTAGCGCGATCTGGTTGAGCTGTTCGTCGCCGAGTTTCTCAAGGGTCGTATCTCTATACACCTCTTCCATAATCCTGAAAGTCGGTGGCTCATCATAGGTAAGATACATATCAGAAGCGTTCTTCTGCAGCATCAGGTCATTGAGAAACTCAATATACTTTACCGGATCAGTAAACTTCATAGGAGAGCAAGAGAAAAATAAAAAATCTGATTGCTTCAAGTATACAGCTTTCTGTCCTAAAGTCAAAAAATATAGCTTCTTTTTGTGCGGTGAGGAGAGGGTTGTCAAAGAGAAGGAGCGGAAAGGGGTCCTTTCAAGTTTTTCCTTGTGAAGAAGACCGCATTCCTGAATGAAGTGATAGCGTAGCTGACAGCGTAAGCATTCCGACGAAATGTCGGAAAGGATCTAAAAAGAGTAAACAACCCCATCTCTCTCTGATGTGCCACCGTTGATATGAAAGTAACACTTTGGCTTGATATTTAACCTCCCTAGCGTATATTCTAGGGAGTTTTAGTTCCCCCTCAGAGAATCTGATGAAACCCTTTGCCGCTCTTCAGCTTTTTCTTCTTTCCTGTCTTATCATCTGATGCACTCCGATGCAGAACGCACTTCCAAACGAGGGCTCTTCCCGCACACTGCAGACACAGACCAGCTTCTGTCCTTCCCAGGGAGAACAACAGCTAAAACCAGACTTCAGCCTCCTTCACTTTAGCCTTCTCTTCTCGGGAATGGGGACGCTAAGGATCCCTCAGCATCCTGCTATAAGCATAACCATAGCGCCGAAGAGGCTGCTTATCACAAGCGGTGCAAGCGAGCTCCTCCTGAAGAACCCTTGAACTATCGTCGGCGTCCGTATTGATGGCGGGACGGGTGGGCTTTCGTCGATCGCATTCCTGATGCCGAGATGGGACAATGTGCTTTTCCCTGAGGAATTGACGCTTAGCTTCTTTGACGCTACCACCGCAATCAACCCAGAGCATGAACTTTGAGTTTCCAAGGAGGTCGGCACGATGGGTTGTGAGTTTAGAGCCCTTTCTTGATTTACTCCAAGGATCGAACCCCTCGCCCCTAGAGTGGCAAGCCCTAGCGAGTCGCTCCGATCTGCTCCTATTTATTATGATACTTTAAAAAACGGCTATCATGCCGCCCGCTGTATCCGTGATGGAAATCAGGGCTATATCGTCCAGATGAAACACGAGGACGAAAACCTTGCCCTCCAAACGGTGCAATCTTTCCAGCGGTAAATTCCTCTTTCTTCATGAAATAAGCACCTTCGTCTGACGCTCTTTATGAGTATTTTAAACTCGTGGGCACAAACTTCCCTCCCCCCTTCGTTCAGATTTTTTACTGTTCTCTCTTGCTTTATTTTACTTTGCCTTCCGTCCTTGATGAAAAAGCTCTTGTATCTTCTCCTTATGCTTTCCCTTTTGACGTTTGCAGGATGCACGCCTCACTCGTGATCTTCCCTTCCCGCATCTGGAACACAGCTTTCAAACGCTGATGCTCTTCCTTGTGTTCCTTTGCAGTCCACTGTCGGAGCGGAAATCCCTATCGTTCCAGAGGTGCAACTTTCCTTCCCAAGCTTTGAGCGTATTGAACTGCCTGGCTCACCGTTCCACGTGGTGCTTGTGAGTGGAGAGCAGATGTTCCTCGGTTCTCAAGAACGTGATCACCAATACTTCATCAAGAAGCCAAGCACTCTCCTAGCCATCAAACTCTGAGGCGAAACAGCCACCGTTTCCTCAATAACGTTCCTGCTTTCTGGTACTCACTCCACCTCTTTCCAAAAATCGCTCACGATTACCCTTTTTGACGAGGCGAGCGAAGTGAACAAAGACCGCCATCCCTGAGTTTTCAAACCAGCAAACCAGAAAAGCTGTTCCTATCGTCCTGCACTCACGGGCGAACACTCAACACTTAAGACCCTGAAAGCACCCCTCAGCCCTTCTGCCCTCGAGCGACAGGAATCTCAAGAAGGCTATAAAGCTGAACGCTATGAAGGACTCCGATCCGAAGGCATTTCCGAAAGCGGACAGCTTGTTGGCTATCTGGTTTCCCGTTGTGTCGCTGGTAGAGAGAAGGACTTTCTGATTGAGATGAGGAGTGAGGACGAGAAGGAAGCGCTGGAGATTGTGCAGTCGTTTTGATCGTCGCTGGAGGTGCTCCTTTCCAATCCACCAGCATAAAACCAGATTAGCCACCGAGAGAAGTATAGGACTCCCCCTTTTTAAGGGCTGCTTTCTTGTTTTTCCCCTTGGGGCATCGTCGCAGTTGCCAGCCCTCCTTGCGTTCAAGCTGGGGGAATGGAGGGATTTTGGCAGTGAGGAGGGCGAGGGAAGAGCAAAAAGGGGGCTTTTTTTGGATTTTCTGGTGATTTTCCCTTGACAGAGGGTGAGGGATTGCTATAGTCGGGGTAAAGAATAAAAGGGAAAAGCTGGTTTCCAGCGGTAGGTAGCGTTGGTGAATGGAGAGAAAAACCTCCTGCAAGAGCTCTGCAAGAGGTGTAAGGAGGAAGCGGACTCCTCTGCTCAGGGTTTGCACAGCGTGAAACAGTGAAAAAGACCCCTCGCAGAGAGTTTGCAACCCGTGAAAAGATGGAAAAGACCCCTCGCAGACAGTTTGCAGACCGTGCAACGATGGAAAAGACCCCTCGCAGAGAGTTTGCAACCCGTGAAAAGATGGAAAAGACCCCTCGCAGACAGTTTGCAGACCGTGCAACGATGGAAAAGGGGCCTTGCAGACAGTTTGCAAACCGTGAAAAGGTGAAAAAGACCCCTCGCAGAGAGTTTGCAGACCGTGAAACGGTGGAAAAGGGACCTCGCAAGGAGTTTGCACAGCGTGAAAGGGTGGAAAAGGGTCCTTGCTAGTCACTTGCATGCGCTGCAAAGGGTAAAAAAGGGGTCTTGCTAGCAACTTGCATGCGCTGCAAAGGGTAAAAAAGGGGCCTGGCTAGCAACTTGCATGAGCTGCAAAGAGTGGAAAAGGGCTCTTGCTAGCAACTTGCAGGGGGAGCAAACTCTGGGAAAGGGCGGTTGAATGTCGTGGGTAGAAAAGTCGAACTTCAGAAATACTTCAGGTTTTTATTTTCTAATGATATTCCCATGATGGAAAAGGAAACTTTACAGGTCTTCGGAGTGAAGAGCCTGGCGAATGCGAGCTATGGGGCGTTTATGGAAGCGGTGAAAAGTCTCATCGCGAAAGGGACGACCGAGAAGCTCGGGCTGAAAGCGGAAGATTTTTCTGCTTTTGAGGCGTTGCTTGTGCAGCTTCTTGAGGTCAACAACAGCAGCAAGAAGGATGCCACGACCAAGGAACTTGATGCGTTGGATGAGCAACGTGATCGCCTGTTGACGCATCTGTTTGCGAGGGTGGCGCTCGAGGCTGGGTCACCTGATGAAACTAGTCAAAAAGCCTGACTTCAGCTGATGGGGCTTAGAGAACTCTACAAAGGGATTCAAAGAAAGCCGACTCGCGAAGAGACGTATCTGATTAAAGGGCTGTTGGTAGACGCTGGCAAAGCGGAGCATAACGCAGCGTTTGTGAAGCTCGGGCTTAAGCCGATGCTCGACCAGCTCAAAGCGATCAATGAAGACTATGAGAAGAAGACTGCCTCCCGTGCAGCATCTCAAGTAGCAAACACCTTGACTCCGGCGAAGGAGCTTCGCAAGCAATTGGATCAGTATTATGAAGCGTTTATGATGAAGATTGGGGCGTTGGCGATTGTCAGCCCGAATCCAGAACTAGAAGCATTTGTAAAGACGTTTAATAAGCTGGCGAAGGACACGAGAGAACGCTGGAAGTTGCACCTTGCTCAGCTCGGACTTTGGACCGAAGAAGGGGGGCGAGAGGATGAGGACGGCAACGCAGAAAGTGAAACCGAAGCAGAGAAATAAGTGCTTCGCATCAAAACCTCTATGAAAAAAAGTCTGACCTGAGATACCAGAGTCAGACTTTTGGGATTAAAGGGATAAGCGAGGAGCTTGCTCAGCAAGAAGCCTGAGATTGAGAGAGATCGCAATGACTCAAAGGGATCGTCTTCTTGTCTGGTCTCCTTGCAATATAAGCAACCAGGTAAATAAGTAGATCATCTCCATAAGGACCTTCCATGCCGCCCCGCAGCCAATAGGTAAGAAGCTTCTGTTCTTGCTTATCTAATATGATGCGCGTCCATCCAAGGGGACTTGGAGCACGACGATCCTTCACAAAACCCCCAATAAGTGGACGAGAGAGCACTCTTTGTAAGAGTTGCAACACCTGTGCTTGATCCTCTTTACTTGAGTTTCTCCACTGATTATCGCCGTCTTCGCAATTTTCATCACAGGGCAATTCCTCAGAACCAAACTCTCGAACCCCTGCTCCAGCAAGGAACTTTTTTGCTAACCCAAAATCTCTATTTCCCATAATAGTTTGTTGTTGTGTCCCTTCGTGAGAAAGGACGGGTTTGTATTGTTTTTATTATTGTGCCACTACTATAATCATTTATTACCCAAATGTCAAGGGTTTGTGAACTAAAAGAAAAAAGTCTGACCTGAGATACCAGAGTCAGACTTTTGGGATTGAGAGAGGAAGAGATTAGTCCTCCTCCATCTAGCTCAACGAGATGTGAGGTGGTTCAGCATACCAATTTAAACTCAACACCTCAAAATATCTCCTAAAGGCGAGCTTCAGATTGTCGTAAGTCATCCACTTGGGCAATTTCTTCCCCTCAGATTGACGGAAGCGACGGGCAACAACGAGCTCAAAGATAAACCTCACGTCACCAGAGTCTTGATCCATCATCTGTAAGAAGGAAAAGGCCTTTTTTTCCGACCCATCAAGGGCAATCTCCAGCACTTCAGAATCGCCGAAGGAAGCATAGAATACCATAGCCTTCTCGACAGGTGGTCGATCAAGCATACGCATCAAAATGCAACAGATATATCGCCTCGTAAGGATGTCCAGCTTCCTCCATAGCTCATCAACTGGACTGTCATTGCCTTGTTCGGGGTCGTTACTATACAAGTCTGTTATTCCCGCTCCAGGGAGGAATTCTAACGCTTCACTAAATCTTTTGTCTACTGACTCATCATTTTTTGCTTTCATATTCATTTGTTGTTGTGTCCCTCTAGGAAGAAGGACTGATTAGTGTTGTTTTTATTATTGTGCCACTACTATAATCATTTATTACCCAAATGTCAAGGGTTTGTGAACTAAAAGAAAAAAGTCTGACCTGAGATACCAGAGTCAGACTTTTGGGATTGAGAGAGGAGCATCTAGCTTCTCAATGGGTGGAGCTGTCTCAGAAGGATACCGCCCACCGTATCAAGAAACTTACCTGATCCTCGCCTGATATCATTCTCAATATCATGGCAGATCCGTGCTATCGCACGGTTGCAAAGCCGAACACAGTTTTCAAAGATAAGGGTTAGAATTTTATTTTCCTTGTGATTTAAAGGTATCGGCTCCTTGAAAAAATCTCCAACACAGATGACATGTTCTGAATAGTCCTCATAGAATGGATGATTCAACATTTCTTCCAGTGCGTCAATGAGTGCTCTTTGCTCCTCTTTACTCAGCACTAGCCATTGGCGACTTGCTTTGGGGTAAAGTCTGAGGGTAGGATAAGGAATATTACTAAGTTCGTCAATATCAAGCTCCTCTGGGCACGGTTTGGTCTGTTTAATTTTTTTTCTCATAATGATGTATTACTATGTCCCCTCTGGGTGGAAAGGACAGGTTACTCTTATTTTTATTATCACGGGACTCACTATATGTATTCGTTCTGTAAATGTCAAGGGTTTGTAAACTAAAAGAAAAAAGTCTGACCTGAGATACCAGGGTCAGACTTGGGGGATTGTGGTGTGTAGAGCTACGCTTCTCCATTGAGGAGATTCTCGTAAAGAGACTCTGTCAATGGGACAAAGAGGTTTCAAAGGCTCATTCTGATCTCGGCATGGGCATCAAGAATGGTCTGTAGGACGAACCACTTATGACTTCCAACGGGCTGCGAGCGAGCGAAGATCAAGAGCTTAGTTTCCTGCTCATTGAGCATTATTTTTCCTCCTTTCAACACCCTAGAGTTCGGGACGTAATCTAAGAATCCCTCAAAAACGGGATCAGTTATTACCTTTTCCATCGTCATCAAAAGAGATTCTTTCTCTTGATCTGTCAATTTCGCCCATTGGCGATCTGCGTCCTTATGAAGGCAGAGCCTTGCTCTTCCAGGAACCATAAAGTCCGAAACACCTGCTTCACCAAGGAAGCGTTCTGCTAGAGGATACTTACTCTTTTCCATAATAGTTTGTTATTGTGCCTCTCTATCAGAAGAGACGGGTTCAATGAAGCGATGAAAGTCTGCTCTCCTTTTTCTGATCTCGGCATGAGCATCAAGGAAGATTTGCAGGACTCTTCTATCTCGTCCACCAAGAGGTTGATCGAAGATAAAGGTCAGCAGTTTACTTTCTCGCTCATCTAAGATTACCGACTCCCCCTCAAGAGCTCCGGAATTTAAGAGGTATTCAGAGTACTCTCCAAGGAATGGGAGGGTTATTACCCCTTCCAAAGTATCCAAAAGAGCATCTTGCTCCCTCTCCGTCAGCATCATCCACGTACGATTTGCTTCTGAATCAGGATACGGAACTGTGGCAGTTTGATCCTTCGCCACCATAACGCCTGCTTCCCCTAAGAAGTGCTCGGCATACCTATATTTTCTTTTCATAATAGTTTGTTATTGTGCCCCTCTATGAGGAAGGGCGGATTTATATTGTTTTTATTATCGTAGCACGACTATAATCATTTATTGCCCAAATGTCAAGGGTTTGTGAACTCAATGAAAAAAGTCTGACCCGGGATTCCAGAGTCAGACTTAGGGGATTTTTGATACAAGCGAGAGAGAGTCTCAGCAAGAACAGGTCTTCCGAAGAGTTGCTGTCAGAGTGTCAAGATGAGCAAGGTATGCCATCCTGATCTCGACGTGGGCATCAAGATAGATTTCCAACTCCTCTCTATGAGGATTCTCAATATGGTGATCAAGAATAGCTGTCCAAACTTTCCTTTCTTGTTCGTTTAGCACGACCGTTTCCTCGTTGAGTCTGCGGAAAAGAGGAGTATACTTTATATATTCCTCAGTAGCAGGGAGCGTGAGGATTGATTGCAGACAAAACAAAAGCTCTGCTCGCTCCTTTTTGCTAGACATATTCCATAGGCTATCTGCATACCCAAACTCAATACCATGAGAACAGTCTGCGTCCATAAACATAAGAACGCCAGCTCCACTCAAAAACTCCATTGCTAGCTTACAATTTTTCTCATTCATAATAATGTGGTGTTGTGTCCCTCTATGAAGGGTGACGGGTTTGTATTGTTTTTATTATTATGCAACCACTATAATCATCTCCTACCTAAATGTCAAGGCTTTGCAAACCTAAAGAAAAAAGTCTGGCTCCGAGATTCCAGAGTCAGACTTTTGAAGCTGTGAAGTAAAGGAGACGAGCTCCTCACTTGGAGATTAGCATCCTGAAGGATTGTTTCAACCTCGCAGGGCTTACTATATTGCCCGATCTAATGGTGTAGTGAGCAACAAGCAGATCAAGCAGCACATTGACAAAAAAATTGTCAAGCTCGACTCCCCTCAGATAGGTAATAAGCTGCCTTTGCGAGTCATCCAAGACGAGTGTCGGTTGATTGGGATGGTCGGAGAAGACATAGCGCCCGATGCATTCCTCGGGAAGCGGTTCCGAGAGTGCAAGTTGTAGGATCTGAATAACCCCTTCTTGCTGGGCGGGAGATAGCTTGTTCCAGCAGGCATCACCGCCGTGGTAGCGATCATGCGTAAAAGAACGAGGGTGAGTAAACTTACGGACTCCTGCTCCAGCGAGAAACTGCTCTGCTAAACTTAAATCACGAACTCCTCCAATAGGGAATCCCTCTACTGAATTTAAATCTTTATTTCCCATATTCATTTGTTGTTGTGTCCCTCTATGATGAAGGACGGGTTTGTATTGTTTTTATTATCGTCGGACTACTATAATCATTTCCTCCCCAAATGTCAAGCATTTGTAAACTAAAAGAAAAAAGTCTGGCTCCGAGATTCCAGAGTCAGACTTGGGGGATTTTTTAGTGCAAGTGAGAGAGACGCTCAGCAGAGGACCGGTTCTCGACGGACATTATTCTGTTTGGCAAAAGAGTCGGGGTAGCGATTCCTGATCTCGACGTGAGCATCAAGAATGGTTTGCAAGATGACTCTCTCATAAGCTCTGAGAGGTTGATCGTAGATAAAGGTCAGAAGTTTACTTTCTTCCTCATTTAAAACTACCCGTATCCCTTCAAGGGCTCCAGAGCTAAGGAGATACTCAATAGGCTTCCCAGAATATGGCAAGGCTAATGCTGATTCCAACATTTCTAAAAGGGCCTCTTGCTCCTTTTCACTCAATCTCAGCCACGCATGGTTTGCCAGCAGGTAAGGCTTGGACAGCGCGCTCCCTTGACCACCAATCATCAGAACTCCTGCTTCCAGCAGGAAGCGTTTTGCGGATCTGCAGTTTTCATTTCCCATAATAGTTTGTTGTTGTGTCCCTCTATGAAAAAGGACGGATTATTACTGTTTTTATTATTGTGCCACCACTATAATCATTCATTATTCGAATGTCAAGGGTTTGTAAACTAAAAGAAAAAAGTCTGATCTGAGATACCAGAGTCAGACTTTTAAGGCTGTAAAGTAAAGCAGATGAGCACTCCTCTATGCAACTTATCGAGAATCCATGCGTGTCAAAGGCATCTGTTTACGAAACAGGCGAAGATGCTGTTTGAAGTAATGCTTCAGATTGGCAGGAATGAGCTGCCTGGGGCGAGTCTTCCCCTCAAATTTACCGAGGTGATGGACAACAAGCAGATCAAGGATAGCCTCCAGGATAGGAGTATGCATCTCAAGCTCTGCCAAGAAGGCTAGTATCTTTTTTTCCTCATCATCCAGTGCTATCTTCACCACTCTGAGATAACTGAGGAAGGGTTTTATGACCACAGACTCCTTGATTGATGGTCCATTGAGAGCATCCGCCAGCATTGCGATGATGTTGGTCCGCATCGTAGGGTCCAGCCCCTGCCATAATTTATCACCGGGGCTCCCCTTAACTCTTTCGCAATCTCTACAACCAGGGCAGGCAACGCCCACTCCCGATAAGAAACGGTAAGCTTTATCAAACGTTTCTTCTAGTAATTCATTATTCTTCTTTCCCATACTCGTTTGTTGTTGTGTCCCTCTATGGAGAAGGACGGATTTGTATTGTTTTTATTATCGTCAGACTACTATAATCATTCATTATAGCAATGTCAAGGCTTTGCAAACCAAAAGAAAAAAGTCTGACCTGAGATTCCAGAGTCAGACTTGGGGGATTGAGAGATGAAGAGATTAGTGCTCCTCCGTCAAACCCGACGAAATGTGAGATTGTTCAAAGGACTCCCGCATAATCTTTAACCTGCTATTTGCACTGGCGATGAGCTTCACGCTGTTTTCGAGCGGTTGCTCGACATGCTCCGTCCCCCCATATTTATGGTGGTGACGTGCGCAAAGGAGCAGAAGTATCGGATATTCATCAGAATAGTCAATATTTGTCATATTCAAGAAGAATAAAACCTTTTTTTCCGACTCATCCAGAGCTGTCTCGAGCTTTTCGGAATATGCAAAGGGGACATGGAATACCTCAGCTCCCATGGCAAGTGGCCTGTTGAGAGCAGTCCGCAATGTATTGTAGACCATGTTCTGCTTTTCGAAACCGAGCCCCATCCAGATATTCTCAGCTCGACTACCAAAACAGAAACGCAGTCCTATCAAGATTCTCTCCTCTCGACTATCAGGCTCTCCCGAGCATCCTTTAAGTAATACCTTAGAGATCCCCGCTTCCTCCAGGAATTTATCTACAACATCACACATTTCATTTACCAAGATACATTTTTGAGTTTTCATAATAATTTGTTGTTGTGTCCCTTCGTGAGAAAGGACGGGTTTGTATTGTTTTTATTATTGTGCCACTACTATAATCATTTATTACCCAAATGTCAAGGGTTTGTGAACTAAAAGAAAAAAGTCTGGCTCCGAGATCCCAGAGTCAGACTTTTGAAGCTGTGAGGCGAAGAGATGTGATCCTCAACGGGAGAGATGATCTCTAATAGCTTCCTTTAATAGGGAGGGGGCGATCATATATCCCAACCTGATTGAGTTATGAGCAACCAGACAATCTATTAAAGCCTCTACCACGGGAGATTCTCTAATAGTGGACTTCTCCAAAAAAGCAAGAACTTTACGTTCTGAGAGATCGAAGCCGGTCAATACCTTTTTATTACCTTTAAAGATAAGGGGTTCTCTTAGGTAGGTCTGCGGAAGAGCTGAAGAAAGAATAGCTTCCAAGAGATCTAGGAATGTTCTTTGATCTCTTTCATCCATTTCCGACCACGGCTTATTGCCAGCTTGAGTGCAATAAAGGGCAAGATCATCAGGTTTCTCTATTTCCCCGAAGCCAGCTCCCCTTAAGAATTCCATTACTGCCCCGAACTTTTCTTTTTGCATAATGATTTGTTGTTGTGTTCCTCTGTGAAGAAGAACTGATTTTTATTATTTTTATTATTGTGCAACGACTATATGTATTCGTTTGGTAAATGTCAAGCGTTTGTAAGTCAAAAGAAAAAAGCCTGACCTCCCTCCTTTGAGCAGTCAGACTTTTGGCTTTTAGTCTCTCTTATCCCACACTCCCCTCCATCTCGAGCTCAATCAAGCGATTGAGTTCTCCCGCATATTCGAGAGGGAGCTGTTTCACTACGCTGGAAACGAAGCCATTCACGAGCAAAGACATCGCCTTTTCGGTTTCTAGCCCTCTACTCATCAGGTAGAAGAGCTGAAATTCATCGACCTTTCCAGCAGAAGCCTCATGAGAAACCAAAGCTGAAGCGTTATCACATTCAATCACAGGAATCGTCTTACTCACCGACTCCTCATCAAGAATGAGCGCATCACAGTTCACGCTACATACGGCATTTTCTGCGTTTTTTCAGATTTTTACGAGTCCTCTATAGGTATTGATTCCTCCTTGGAGAGAAAGGGATTTGGAGATGATGGTTGAGCTGGTGTTTTTCCCGAGGTGGATAACCTTGGAACCAACGTCCTGATGCTGTCCTTTGGACGCCATAACGACCGACAGATTGTCTGCTTTGGCTCCCTCACCCTGCAAGATTGAGCAAGGATAAAGCATTGTAGCTCCAGAGCCGAGATTTCCACCGATTCGCTCCATTAGACCAAAATCCTGAACCAGAGCTCTTTTGGTATTGAGATTATAGGTATTGGTAGACCGGTTTTCAACTGATGAATATCTCATTTTCGCCTCCTTCCCAACAAAAATTTCTACGCATCAAGCATGCAAAGAAAGCTGGTTATACTTGGGAGCGGAACATCACTCAATATACTGGGCTTCTGCCTCATCTTCCACGATAATCAGCGTATGTTCAAACTGCCCTCCAGCGAGGGTATTCATACGGAAATAGGCTTGCAAAGGCTGGGTCAGCTTTACCCCTTTGGGAATATAGACGAAACTTCCCCCACTCCAAACCGCACCATGCAAGGCAGCGAATTTATGATCAGTCGGCGGAACGAGCTTCATAAAATACTTTTGGACCAGCTCAGGATAGGATTTGAGGGCATGACTCATATCTTCAAAGATAATCCCCTGCTTTGCTCGGACTTCCTTGATCTTGTGATACACCGCGGTAGAATCAAACTGCCCTCCTGCTCCGGCAAGGTATTTCTGTTCGGCTTCAGGGATTCC
>ERZ773063.79-NODE-79-length-66271-cov-8.018711_pt1 | contig 66271 bp, 57 predicted proteins | sample MGYA00580625_ERZ773063 | MGnify/ENA primary metagenome ERZ773063 (study PRJEB29015, sample SAMEA2738022) | human oral metagenome | biome: human oral; feature: human-associated habitat; material: dental | place: China | collected 2042 ... | reverse complement strand
GGGCGATCGCGGCGATCTCGCTGGCCTGCCTGGCGCTGCACGCCTTCCACCGTCGGCGGATCGCCCGGCCCTTCGCCGCGCTTCGGGCCTTCGCCGCGGACGTCGCCGCGGGGAACCTCGACGCCCCGCTTACGATGGATCGCGGCAACCTCTTCGGGCCGTTCACGGAGGCCTTCGACATCATGCGCGACGAGCTCGCCCGCGCCCGGCGGCGGGAGGAGGAGGCCAAGCAGTCCAAGAAGGACCTGGTGGCCGAGCTCGGCCACGACATCCGCACGCCCGTCGCGTCGATCGCGGCGACGGCCGAGCTTCTGGCCCTCACGGAGACGGATGCGGCGCGCCGCTCGAAGCTGGAGACCGTCGGGGATCTGACCGGCCAGATCGAGGCGCTGGTGGCCGACCTGTTCCAGGCCAACGAGGAAGAGCTCGCCGTCCTGCGGGTCGAGCCGGAGGTCGTCGCCAGCGGCGAGGTGGCGGCGCTCCTGCGCGCGGCGGACCCCGACGGGGCGATCCGCCCCTTCGACCTGCCCGGCTGCCTGGTGTCGGTCGACAGGCTGCGCATGCGCCAGGTCTTCGACAACGTGGTCGCCAATTCGCGGAAGTACGCCGCCACGCCCGTCACGGTCGCCTCCCGCCTGGAGGGCGACTTCCTCGTGGTCGACGTGCGCGACACCGGCCCGGGAGTCCCGTCCGGCGAACTCGAGGCGATCCTCGGCAAGGGCGTGCGCGGCTCCAACGCGGCGGGCCGGCCCGGGCAGGGGCTCGGGCTGTTCACCGCGAGCTATCTCATGGAGCGCATGGGGGGATCGCTGCACTGTCGCGACGCGGCGCCCGGGCTGGGGGTCGTCGTGGAGATACCGCTGGCGAGGTAGCCGCTCGCCCGCCGCCTCACCGGGCGCCTCCGCCCGCGGGCGCGAGGCGGGGTTCGGGAATCCGCCGGCCACGCCACGCCGCCGCCGCGTAACCGAACCGTAGGAATCCGTTAAGAAAGTAGAAAGGACTGCCGGTTCGCGGCCTTCTACCCTCGACCTCATGAGTACGCATACCACCGACCGTCCATCGGATCCGGGAGAGGCCCCGGAGGCGGACGCCGTCATCTCCACGAAGAAACTGTCCAAGACGTTCTCGCTCCAGAGCGTCCAGCAGCACGTCCTGAAGAACATGGACCTGCGAATCCTCCGGGGCGACTTCACCGTCGTCATGGGGCCGTCGGGGGAGGGCAAGTCCACGCTCCTGTACGCGCTGTCGGGCATGGACCGCCCGACGCTGGGCACGGTGGTCTTCGACGGGACGGACATCTCGGGCGCCTCGCAGGACCGCCTGGCCGTCTTCCGGCGCTCGCACTGCGGCTTCGTATTCCAGCAGATGAACCTCCTGGACTCCATGTCGCTCATGGACAACGTCATGGCGCCCGGCCTGCTCACGGGGCGCAAACGCGCGGCCGTCGCCCAGCGAGCCGTCGAGCTCTTCGACCTGGTCGACATCGACGCGGCGACGCGAAAGAAGTTCCCGGGCATGGTCTCGGGCGGCGAGGCGCAGCGGGCGGCCATCGTGCGGGCTCTGATCAACGAGCCGGACGTGCTCTTCGCCGACGAGCCCACCGGCCAGCTCAACTCCGAGAACTCGACCAAGGTGCTCGACCTGCTGACGAGGATCAACGGCCACGGGCAGTCGATCGTCATGGTCACCCACGACGTGCGATCGGCCGTGCGCGGGAACCGGATCCTCTACCTCCGCGACGGCACCGTCAAGGGAGAGCTCGACCTCGGCGCCTACGCGGCCGAGGACGAGGGCCGCACTGCCCGCCTGTCCGGCTTCCTGGCCGACATGGGGTGGTGAGCGTGTCCACGACGGCAAGGATCCTGGCGCGCCGCAGCCTGCGCAAGGCCAAGGGGCAGTTCGCCATCACCGGCCTGCTCATCGCGATCACGGCGATGATGCTGCACGTGGCGGTCATCCTCACCGGCTACCGGGAGAGCATCTCCGAGACCACCGAGCGGCTCGACACCGAGGACACGTCGATCCTCCTCTCCTCGGCGGAGGGAGCGAAGCGGGCGGCGCACGTCCTCGACTCGGATCGCCGCGTCGCCGACTACGAGATCGTCCCCCTCGCCGCGGCGACGGCGTCCTTCCGCTACGCCGGCGCGGACACCCAGAATCCCTTCACCATGCTGACCAGCCGCGAGTCCAAGCCCAGGATCGGGCGGACGGGCACGGTCGAGGAGCTGGGAACCAGGCTGTCCGACCCGATCTGGCTCCCCTACGTCATGAAGACGGGCGGAGGCTACGATCTCGGCGATCGCTTCACCGTGACCATCGGAGGGGTCGCGCACAGCTTCCACATCCAGGGCTTCTTCGAAAGCCCGATGCGCGACAGCCTCAACGTGGGGGCCATGGAATTCCAGTTCACCCCGGCTTCCCTCAAGACTCTGACGGCCTCGCCCGGAGTCAGGCAAGCGTGGCACGCGCGGGTCCAGCAAACCGCGGCCGCACGGTCGGACGCGAACAGCTCGGTCCTCACGTCGCGCATCCGGACGGCGACGATGGGCGCAGGCCAGCCCGACCCCGTCGCCTACTCCCTCAGCTGGACGTCGTACGCGAGTGCGCAGACGCTGACGCCGAACATGTTCACCGCCCTGCTCGGAGCCTTCTCCCTTCTCATCGCGGCGGTAGTGGCCCTCATCGTCCGGTTCGCCATCCGATCGACGGTCGTGCGCGACATGCCGGCCTTCGGCACGCTGGAGGCCGCGGGGATGACGGCCGGCCAGGTGATGAGGGCCGTCATGGCCCCGTTCGCAGCAGTGGCCCTATGCGCGGGAGCCCTCGGGGCTCTGGCGAGCAGCCTGGCCCTGCCCTTCCTCAGGCGGATGATCGAATCCCAGACGGGGCTGGTCTGGGACCCGGGCCTGTCGGTGCCGGGATCGGCCGCGGCGGTCGCGAGCATGTTCGCGATCGTCCTCCTCACGGCGTGGCTGAGCTCCGCCCGGGTGCGCAAGATCCCGCCGGTCGACGCCCTTCGCGGCGGAGAGGCCGCCCACTCCTTCCGTCCGACCCGGCTGCCGCTGGCCTCCACGCGCGGGCCGGCGCCGGTCCTCATCGGGTTGAAGGCGGGGCTGCGCGCACGCGCGCAGAACGTCATGGTCACGGTCGTCTTCGCCATCGCCGTCTTCGCCGCGGTCTTCGCCCTGGCGATCGACTCCGCGATCCTCGGCAACCCCCGGCAGTTCATGGACACGCTCATGGGCGACCGCGGGAACGTCTCGATCACCGCGGCGCCGGACCAGTCCGTCTACGCGCTGCGCGCCGACCTGGGGCGCACGCCCGGAGTAGGCTCGTCGATCGTCTACGATACGACGAGCGCCGAGTCCGACGCGGGCACGATCACCCTCATCGTCAGCGACGACGCTCCCCGAGCCTCGGGCAAAACCGTCTACGAAGGCCGTCTGCCCGCTCGCGCCGGGGAGATCGCCATCGGCGGGCCGCTCGCCTCCGCCCTGGGGATCGGCGTGGGGGACGACATCACGATCTCGCACACCGGAAACAAGGCGACCTATCTCGTGACCGGCCTGACCCAGTCCACCATGAGCCTGGGGAAGAGCGCAGTGCTCACGGTCGACGGCGTTCGCCAGGCGACGCCGAGCTACCAGCCCAAGACCCTCGCCGTCTACGCCGACGGGGCCGACGCGAAGACGCTGTTCACCAGGATCAGCTCCTCCTTCGCCGGCCGCTACACCTCGATGGTGGACATGCAGGCCCACGTGGACTCGATCCTCAACACCTACATTTCCATGAGCCAAGGCCTGGCCGTCGGGATCCTCTCCCTGACGGGGATCGTGGCGATCTTGGTCGTCGGCCTGGTCGTGGCGTCGCTGATCGCCAGGTCGCGGCGCGACTTCGGCGTGCTCAAAGCGCTCGGATTCACCAACCGGCAGCTGTCGGTGCAGGTGATCGCCGCGCAGCTGCCCTCCATGTGCCTGGGGACGGCCGCCGGGGTCGCCCTCGGGTGGGCGTTCGCCATGCCCGCCCTGGGGCAGCTGCTTCGAAGCACGGGGATCATGCGCCTGGACGCAGGCCTGGCGGCCGGGCCGGTCGTCTGCCTCGGCGCGGCGTTCTTGGCCCTTCCCGTCCTGCTCAGCCTCCTGCTCATGCGGCGGGCCCGGCGCATCACCTCCCGCGACCTGCTCGCGGAGTGAGCTGCACGCCGAGTCTGGGAACCGGCCGGCCGAGCCTGGGAACGCGAGTGCTTCCTCGGGCAGGGGTCGCCTTGAGAACCGGCCGAGGCAACGGCCTCTAACGCCTCTCTCCGACGCCCTCTGCCGAAGGGCGTCGGAGAGAGGAGTTCCGCGTCCCGGACCGGCCATAGGCCGGCACCGTCTACGGCGCCGATCTCGCGCTGCGTCCCGCCGAGGCCGGCCGGAGCGGAAGCCGGGCCCCTCTCCGTCGGGGCGGCTGCATCCCGTCCGGTCCAGGCCGGGGCCCGGCCCTCAGGCCTTGCCGGTGGGCAGTTCGGCGACCATGTCGGAGGAGGGGCGGCGGGAGCCGGAGCTGGGCTCGTATGTGAGCATGACGGCCTCGCCGTCGTCGGGCATGCCGTCGAGGAAGGTGTAGAGGCCCTTGGAGCCGGCGCGGTACATCCCCATCGACTTCGTCTGCGCGCCTTTGACGAGCCACGCCTGGATCGCCTTGCCCTCGGGGACCTTCATGCCGCCGGGCATCACGAGCGCCGCCGAGTGCTCCCTGTGCGACCACACGAGGCGTATGACGTGCCCGTCGGCCATCCTGTGGTCCACCGACCGGTAGTCCGACGCCTGGTTGAGGGCGCTGAAGCGCGTCTCATGGGACATCCCCCGCATCGTCCAGGCGTGTCCGGCGGCGAACCCCGCGACGAGGAGCGCCACGGAGGCCGCCGCGGCCATGACCCTGCGAGCCCAGCGCCTGCGCGGGATCTCGACGACCTCCGCGCCGCCGGCCTCGCTCCCCCCGGCCGGCCCGTTCCCGTCGGCTCCGTCTTCCGGGCCGTCGGCCGTCGCCGGCCCGATCGCCCCGCCCTTCCGGTCCGGCTCCGTCGGGGTCTGCGGCCCGCCGGGGTCCGACAGGGCGGCGACCCGCGCCATGAGGGCGTCCTTGACGCCGGGCGCGACGGCGGGCTGATCCCCCGCGAACGCCATCTCGCCTAGAAGCTCCGCTTCGGGCGTTCCGAATTCGATCCGATCGTTCATGTCCCCTCCAGCGCCCCGCGCAGATGCGCGATTCCGTTTCTGACGTGGGTCTTCACCGTGCCGAGCGGCATGCCGAGGGCCTGCGCGGCCTGTCTGTGCGTGAGGGCCCGGAAGTAGACCGCTTCGATGCAGGCCCTCGCCGGCGCGGACAGGCCCGCCATCGCCCGGGACAGCTCGTCGCGCTGCTCGCCGGCGGCCACCGCCTCGGCGACGTCGTCGCGATCGACGTCCGGCCTGTAGGCCGATCTCTCGCGGTCCCGGCGGGACTGGCTCGAACGGACGCAGTCGATCGCGCGGCCTCGCGCCATCACGGCGAGCCAGGCTTTGGCGCTGCCCCGGGCGGGGTCGAAGCCGGGCGCCCGCCTCCACACCTGCAGGAAGGTCTCCTGCAGGACGTCCTCCGCGTGGGCCTGGCTGACGACGATTCGCCTGATGAGGGCCAGGAGGTAGCCGGCGGTCGCGTCGTACAGTCGGGAGAAGGCCTCCTGGTCTCCTTCGCCAACGGCGTCGATGAGGCGTTCCAGTTCGCCGCCGGACGCCGGATCGGAGGTTCGTGCTTGCACGGCCTCAATCGTAACGGCCACTCGCTCTCACCCGAACGTGAAGGAGTGGAGGTGGACCCCGCTGGAGGCCTCGACCTTCAGCGTCCCCTCCTTGCGTTCGCCGCCCGGTAGCAGATCGACGGCGTTGGGGGTGCCGCTCACCTTCTTCGTGTAGGTCTTGCCGGCGAAGGTGTAGGTCACCTCTCCCTCGCCCGACGCGACGAGGTACACGCGCCTGGCGTGCAGGCCGAGGCGCACCTGCGCCGATCCCCGCGCGGGCGTGATCGACTCCGCCCCCGCGTTCCACGCGCCCGCGAGGTTGAAGGTCCCCCGCTTCGGCTCGCCCGGATCGCCGTAGTCGGCGGTCCCCTCCCTGAGCTGGGGTCGTCCCGCGTAGTAGGAGGCCCGGGAGGGGAACAGGTAGGTCTCCGGGTTGGTCTTCTCAGCGGAGGATCCCGCCTTGCCGTCGCGGGCCGCCGCCTTGCTTCCGGTGAAGACGGGCTCGGGCAGCTTGACTCCCGGGTTCTGCTCGGTCAGCAGCCGGCGGATGAGCTTCTCGGCCGTGGCTTCGCCGCCCTCGCCGTAGTGGATGTGGCGCACCTTGCCGGACTCGTCGACGAGGTACTGCGCGGGCCAGTAGTGGTTGTCGAAGTTCTTCCACGTCTTCAGGTCCGAGTCGACGGCGACGGGGTAGGTGACGCCGAGCTTCTTCGCCCCCTCGCGCACGTTCTCCGTCACCTTCTCGAAGGCGTATTCGGGCGAGTGCACGCCGAGCACCTGGAGGCCGGCGCTCTTGTAGGTCTCGTACAGTTTCTTGATACCGGGCACGGAACGCTGGCAGTTGATGCACGAGTATGCCCAGAAGTCGACGAGGCGTACCCCTCCCTTCGGGACGGCGGCGTCGAGCGGCTTGCCGCCGGGGGTGTTGAGCCAGGCGGCGATTCCCTCGACGGCCGGCTGCTTCCCGCAGTCTAGGAGGGTGTCGGCGTCGGCCTGGCACTCCTGGCCGCCCTTGTTGAGGAGTCTGTCCGTGGACTTCTGGAGCGAGGATGTGTAGTCGGGGATCAGGCGTTGCAGGGCCGCGGGCAGGTTGAAGGCCAGTCCGGCGGACAGCCCGAGCATGGCCACGCCCGCGCCGATGCGGATGCCGCGCTGGTGCTTGCGGTACCCCTTGACCCGTTCCGTGACTCCGCGGCCGGCCAGAGCGAAGAAGAAGAGGGGGATGGCGGCGCCGGTCGCGAAGGAGACGGCGAGCACCACGGTGTTCAGCCCGATCTGTCCGGTCGATCCGGCCACCGTGATCGCCGTGAGGACCGGGCCCGCGCAGGGGACGTAGGCCGTGCCGAGCAGCAGGCCGAAGACGAATCCGTTGGACCGCTTGCCGACGTTCCTGTTGCCGAGGTATCTGAAGGGCTTCTCGAGCCATTCCTCGAACGTCGGGAACATCAGGGCGATTCCGATAACCGCCAGCAGGACGATGCCCATCCAGCGGATGAAGTCCTGCGGCAGGCCGAGGAGCGAGAGCAGCGTCGAGCCCAGAAGCGTGACCAGCGTGAAGGAGACCACCAGTCCGAGGGTCACGAGGAGCGGGTATTTGCGCGAGCGCGAACGTTCGTCGCCGGTTGCGGCGCTGGTGGCCCCCGCGAGGAAGATGATGGGGAGCATCGGGAGGATGCACGGCGATATGCCGGTGATCAGTCCGCCCAGTAGTCCGATGAGTGCTTGAGAGAGCATGATGTCCTTCCTTGGTCTGTCGCCACCGGTTCGGCGCCGACCACTCCATGGATGTGTGCAACATTTCACACATCCATGGGGCTTTCCGGCTCCGAATCACTGCGCGAGGGGCAGGAAGCGCCTGCCCATGAGACAAAGGAGACCCATCGTGGCCCGCAAGACCTTCCGTTCCTCCGCTCTGGCCGCCGTCGTCCTGGCCGCCGGCCTCGGTCTGGCCGCCTGTGGCAGCGACGGCTCAGGCGACAAGCCCTCCGAGGAGTCGAGCACCTCGCAGACGTCCGGCGGGAAGATGAACGACAAGAAGATGTCCGACGGCAAGATGAAGGACGGGAAATCTGACACCGGCAAGATGTCCGACGGGAAGATGTCGGACGGCAAAATGAAGGATGGGAAGTCGGACAACGGCAAGATGTCCGACAACAAGATGAACGACAAGAAGATGTCGGACGGCAAGATGTCCGACGGGAAGACTTCCGGCTCGGACGCCTCGGGTGGCCGAATGGGAGACGGCTCGTCCAAATAGTTCAGCAAGCGGACCGGGCGTTCGGATGGGGCCGAGAGACGGCCTCCATCTCGGCCTCATCCGAGCAACACCCACACATTCCCGGCCTCACCCGGACACCACCCGTCTCCATCCGCCCGGCGACGCGGATCGCCGCTCCCGGCAGCCGCATTGTGAGACGGATGTGTACCCGGCCTCTTCCCTCACTATGATTTGCCGGTTAGTGAACGGGAGCCTCCGGCCGAGGCCGGGGCTCCCCCGCCCACGAGCGAAACAGGTGGCCCGTACATGTCTTCGTCAGCGCGACAACCCGATATCGCCGAGCCCGGCATCGCCGAACGCGAGCAGTGGGGAAGCCAGGTCGGCTTCCTCTTCGCCGCGATCGGCTCGGGCAACATCTGGCGCTTCCCCGGCGTGGCGTACGCCAACGGCGGCGGAGCCTTCATGATCCCCTACATCGTCGCACTGCTGACCGCCGGCATCCCCATCCTCTTCCTCGACTACGCGCTCGGCCACCGCTACCGCGGCAGCGCCCCGGCGGTCTTCCGCCGCGTGTCGCGCAAACTGGAATGGCTCGGCTGGTGGCAGGCCTTCATCTGCTTCGTCATCATGACCTACTACGCAGTCATCATCGCCTGGGCGCTCAGGTACGTCCTCTACTCGGTGAACGTCGCGTGGAAGGGCAGCCCGGGAGGCGCGGGAGCGTTCTTCAACAAATCGATCGGCGCGTCGGACGCTCCGGGGTTCTCGGCATCGCCGGTGTGGAACGTCTTCGTCCCTCTGGCGATCGTCTGGGCGCTCATGCTCCTGGTCATCGGGCTGGGCATCACGCGCGGGATCGAACGGGCCAACAGGATCTTCCTCCCGCTGCTCGTCGTGCTGTTCGTCGCACTCGTCGTCCGCGCGCTCCTCCTGCCCGGAGCCGTCAACGGCCTGAACGCCCTGTGGTCTCCCGACTTCCACGCCCTGCAGGATCCGAAGGTGTGGATCGCCGCCTACGCGCAGGTCTTCTTCTCCCTGTCGGTTGCCTTCGGCATCATGCTCACCTACTCCAGCTACCTGCGCAGACGCTCCAATCTGGTCGGCACGGGGCTCGTCGCGGCCTTCGCGAATTCGTCCTTCGAAGTTCTGGCGGGTTTCGGCGTCTTCGCCACGCTGGGTTTCATGGCCTTCGAGCAGAACGTGAACGTCGCCGATCTCGACGGCCTGACGGGCGTGACGCTCTCTTTCGTCACCTTCCCGACGATCATCGCGCAGATGCCCGGCGGCGCGATCTTCGGCGTCTTCTTCTTCGTCTCGCTGGCCCTGGCCGGCTTCACCTCGATCATCTCCGTCATGCAGGTCATCGCCGCGGGCGTCGGCGAGAAATTCAAGCTCAGCCCGATGAAGGCCTCGCTCGCCGTGGGGATTCCCGGCGCCGCCGTCTCCCTGGTGGTCTTCGGCTCGGTGTCCGGGATCAAGGCCTTGGACGTCGTAGACGCCTACATCACCCAGATCGGGGTGGTGGTCTCAGCCGTCTTCGTCTGCTTCTCCCTGGCCTTCGCGGTCCGGCGCCTGCCCGTCCTGCAGCGCCACCTCAACGTGGTCTCCGAGGCGGGCGGCACGATCGGGGCATGGTGGCGCCTGCTCGTGGGCGTCGTGGCCCCGGCCGTGCTGACGTACATGCTCGTCGACACCATGGTCGCCTTCGTCTCCAACCAGTACAACGGGAAGGACTACTCGCGGGCCTTCGAGAACGCCTTCGGGTGGGGCAGCATCGCGGCCGCCGCGGTGGGGACGCTCGTCATGACCTGGGCCCGGTGGAGGAGCCCCGTCGACGACTTCACGCCCGTCGATCTCGACGAGTACGAATCGGCCCTTCGCTCCCGGCGTCGCCGCGCCGTGGGCGCCGCTTCGGCCGTCGGCTCCCGCCGACCGACGGACCCGCAATCGCCCGGCGCCGACCGGGCGGATCGCACGCACGCGAACGGAGGCGAATGATGCAAGGCTCGGCGATCGTCCTCATGCTCATCAGCACCCTCGTCATCTGGGGCGGGCTCGTCGCCTCGGCTACGGCGCTCGTGGTGCGCGGACGCCGTGAGAAGCGCGAACAGCACGAGAGGGCCATCCGCACGGTCCTCCACGACGCGGGGCTCGATCAGGGCTAAGGGCGGCGTCGGCTGGCTGCGGCTGCGACGTCTCGTGCGCCTGGTCGCAAGCCAGCCGGCCGCCAGGCCTCAGGCTCTGGAGCCGACAGCGGCGCCGAAGCTCTGCGCCACCCGGTCGACCCTGTCGAGCAGGGACTGCGTCGTCGAGGCCTCTCCATCGGCGCCGAAGCCCCGGCGCCGACGGGAGCCCCGGCACCGACGGGCGATGGAGTCGAGTCTGTCGAGCTCTTTGCCCACGGAGTCGACCCTCTGCGAAACGCCCGCCGCGATCTGGGCGGCGCCCTCGGGAAGCTCCCCGGCGCCCGCTCCGCCGTCCCACAGCATGAGCAGTTGGCGCGGGATCGCGATGAACTCCCTCGTCTGCTCTATGTAGTCCGCGGTCTCGGCGACGAGCCGGCGCTGGGTGTCGGCCTGGCTCTCCATGTCCGCCAGTCCCCGGCGGATCGCGCCCGCGAGCATGCAGATGGCGGAGGCCGCCGCATCGGCGTCGGCCCCCTCGTCGACGAGCTCCGCGATGAACTGGGCTGTCATCGTCGTGTGCAGGCGCGCCAGAGCCACGTGGAACCGCGTCTGCGCACTGTTCGCGTCCAGTCTCGAGAAGACGTCGTGCAGCCTGCCGACCGGCTGGGCGACGATCTCCTGCATGTGGATCCACACGTCCAAAAGCTCGGCGAGGGAGCGGCTGCCCGGATCGGAGCGATCGAGCCTATCGAGGGCGTCGGCCGTGAGGGTCTCGTCATCCATCTCCCGCTCCAGGCTCTCTCCCGCAGTCCGGAGGGCGCCGGACAGATCCGCGAGCGCGGAGGACCGCTCCATCCACGCGTCGAGCTCCCGGGCTACGCCCTTGACCTCCTCCAGCGCCTCGCCCAGCGTCCCGGCGGCCTCGGGGCGCTCGGGCAGACCGCCGGCCAGCTCCTCCCGCCGCGCGACTTCCGCGAGGAGCGCGGCGCTCTGCAGTTCCTCGTACGAGGAGATGCCCGCCTCGCCCAGAAGCTCGAGGATCTTTCCGGCGCCCCGGCCGGCCGCCTCGTGGCGATCGGCGCCGTCGAGGGAATCCTCCAACGCCTTGGCGCCCTCGTAAGCCGACAGAGCGGTCTGCAGGAGCTCGTCGACGGTGGGGCGGAACCCGACCGAGAGATAACCCCCCTCGTCCAAGGGCGTGATAGCGGCGAAGACGTCGTATTCGGCGCCGTCCGCGGCCAGGTTCCGCATGTAAGCGGCGAAGGGTCTGCCGGCTTTCAGCGTGTCCCACATCGTCCGGAAGGCGCCTCCCGGCATATCGGGGTGGCGGATGACGCTGTGCGGAGCGCCGACCAGCTGCTCGCGGCTGTACTCCGACAGCTCGACGAAGGCCCTGTTCGAAAAGCCGATGACGCCGCGCTCGTCCGTCGTCGAGAAAAGCATCTGATCCACGCTGACTTCACGCGTGGCACCGGTGAATACGTTCATATTGCTCACGAAATCGCTCCTGACTGAGACGCCGACCGGAACCTGGAGACCCGGGCCCGGACGAAGCTCGAATTGAAAATATGCGATGAATGGTGGCGTTTATCACGATCGGGCCGATTGGCCGGCAGAAAATCCCCTCTATGCGTGTTCATTCATTTTTCGGCGCTTTCAGAGCGCCGCCCGGAAATAGAGAATAGATGATCCGTTTTGCCTGTCAACGAGGAACACGCGGGTACCATTACCCCTGGTCGTCGTCGCGCTCCGCATGTACACGTCGCCTCACCTGGATTCCGGTGGAATCCAGCCGATCCCGGCTTCCGAACGCCGGAGGCGGGTCCACCGGCCGGCATCCGCCGGTCGATGGGCGTCTCGCATGCTGGACGTCCGTGCGAGAGGTCTTTCCAAGGGAGTTAGGCATTGCTAACCTTTCCATACCTCAGCGATCCGTTCCCTGAGAGGCATCCAGCACTACCGTACGGAGGAGGACCATGCGGACCCGTATCTCACGCATCCTGACAGCCGGCGTCGTCGCGCTGGCTTCCATGTTCCCCGTATCCTGTTCGTCTCGCGGCGACGGCGCATCGTCGGGCGGTCCGGAGGCCTCCGGCGCTTCGGCCGGGCGATGGCCCCGCGAGATCAAGCACGAAAAGGGCACCACCGAGCTGAAGAGCAGACCCAAGCGGATCGTCTCGACGTCTCCGAGCGTCACCGGGAGCCTGCTGGCCATCGACGCACCACTCGTCGCCACCGCCGCGACCACCCCCTCCCCCATCACCGATTCGAAGGGCTTCTTCTCCCAGTGGGCCAAAGTCGCCGACAGGCGGGGCGTCAAGTCCCTCTACGGGAACCTCCAGTTCAACATGGAGGCCATCGTCGCGGCCGAACCCGACCTCGTGGTCGTATCGTCCTCCGGCGCCGACTCGGTCGCCGACCACTACGCGGAGATCTCGGCTCGCTTCCCCACCGTCGTCGTGGACTACTCCAAGCAGGACTGGCGGAAACTGTCCGCCCAGCTGGGCGAGGCGACCGGTCTGGAATCCAAGGCCAAGAAGGTGACGGCCGACTTCGACCAGTACGTCAGGGACGCCAAGGCGAAGATCAAGCCGCCTGACGGCGACGTCTCGATCGTCTCGTTCAACGGCGCCGGCGGGCAGAACCAAGCGGTCGGCAAGAGGGAGGGCCCGCACGCCAAACTGCTCGAGGCCATGGGGTTCACAGTCGTCGACGCCCCACTCGGTCTCGAGACCCGCAGGCAGAAGCGCTCCGACTTCGCCTTCGTCACCTACGAGAACCTCGCCAAGGCGATCAAAGGCAAGAGCGTATTCCTCATCTCGGCCAGCGACAAGACCGTCGCCGGTTTCCTGGCCGACCCTCTGCTGGCCAATCTTCCGGCCGTCCAATCGAAGCGGGTCCATTCCCTGGGGCCCACTTCGTTCAGGATCGACTACTACTCGGGCAGGCAGATCGTCGACGCCGTGGTCAAGTCGTTCAGTTGACGAGGCGCCCACCGCATGAGTTCCCGGCCCGGCGGCGGGAGCGCGCGGGGCTCCCGGCGGCGGCTCGTCGCGCTTGCGGCGCTGTGCCTGGCGCTGGCCGCGCTGTGCGCAGTCGGCATGGCCGTCGGCTCCCGGATCGTCCCTCTGCACGAGACATGGAACGCCCTTTGGCATTACAGCCCGAAGGACGGCGACCACGTTCTCATCCGCCAGGTCCGCATTCCGCGGACGGCCATCGCCGTGGCGGCCGGTTCCTGCCTGGGTCTGGCCGGAGCCCTGACCCAGTCCCTGACCCGCAACGCTCTGGCCGAACCGGGCACTCTGGGGGTCAATCACGGGGCGGCGGCGGGCGTGGTCGTCGGCCTGTCCGCATCGGGCGGCTCGTCGATCCTCGTCTACACGTGGTTCGCCTTCGCCGGCGCGGCCGCCGCGGGCCTGGTCGTGCACCGTCTGGGTCGGGCCAACGAAGCGGGCGAGAATCCGACCCGCCTGGTGCTGGCGGGCGCCGCCCTGTCCATCCTGCTGGGTTCGACGACCACCATCGCCATCCTGTCCCGGCCCGAAACGGTCCACGAGTCTTTCCGGGGGTGGGCCACGGGCTCGCTCCAGGGACGGGGATGGGAGAGCCTGTGGGTGGCGCTCGCCTGCCTGGCCGTCGGCGCGTGCATCGCGGCCATCGTCGCCCGATCGCTCGACGTCGCGGTCCTCGGACGGGACGCCGCTCGGGGCCTCGGCGCGAACACGCGAACGACGTGGGCCCTGGCGAACCTGGCCGTCGTCGTGCTGGCCGGCGGTGCGACGGCGGCCACCGGCCCCATCGCCTTCGTCGGCCTGGCGTCCCCGCACATCGCTCGGACGGTCGGCGGCTCGGGCCATGCCCGTCTGCTGCCGCTGTCGGCCCTCCTCGGGGCCATGGCGTTGCTCACGGCGGACGTCCTCGGACGGGTCGCCGACTACCCGGACGAAATCGGGGCGGGAGTGATGGCCGGGCTCATCGGCGCTCCGTTCTTCGTCGCACTCGTACGCGGGGGGAGGATCGCGGGAATATGAGGTCCGAGCTACGCATGTCGTGGGGCCGGGCCCGATTGCGGATCGAGGCTCGAAGCCTCGCCCTGGCTTCGGCCCTCCTCGCGCTCCTCCTCGTTCTGGCCTGGCTCTCCCTGTCCTCCGGAACGATTCGTCTGAGCGCCGGCAGGATCTGGGAGGCACTGGCGGGCGGTTCGCCGGACTCCGCCGACTCCCGCATCGTCCTCGGCCTCCGCCTCCCGCGCGTCGCAGCGGGGCTCGCGGTCGGCCTCGCCCTCGGGGCGTCTGGGGCGGCTTTCCAGTCGATTTCGCGCAACCCTCTGGGTTCGCCGGACGTCATCGGTTTCACGACCGGCGCCGCCACGGGGGCCGTCGTCCACATCGTCGTCTTCGGCGCGAGCGGGCGCGCCGCTTCCGCGGGAGCGATCGCCTCGGGCATGGCTACGGCCCTCCTCGTCTACTGGCTCGCCCGGGCCGACCGGCGCACCGGCAGCTACCGGCTGATCCTCGTCGGCGTGGGCGTCAGCGCTTTCCTCGGCGCGCTCAACACGCTGATCCTGGCCCGGGGAGACATCGATCTGGCCGTCCGGGCGCGGGTATGGCTGTCGGGGTCTCTCAACGCGGTCACCTGGGAGGGCGCCGGGCCCACGATCGCCGTCGTAGCCCTCGTCTTGCCGGTTCTGGCGGGCCTCGCCCGCCGGCTCGACGTCTTGGAGATGGGCGACGACCAAGCCAGCCAGCTGAGCGTCCGCCCCGAGAGGCTGCGCATCGCGGCCATGCTCGCCGGCGTCGTGCTCACGGCCTCAGCCGTGGCCGCGGCCGGTCCCATCGCCTTCGTCGCCCTCGTCGCCCCGCAGGCGACCGCCCGGATCACCCGCGCCAGTCGCGTCCAGGTCGTGCTCTCGGGGCTGACGGGCGCGGTCCTGCTCATGTCCGCAGATTTGCTGTCGATGCGTGCCCCCGTGCAGCTGCCCCTTCCCGTCGGCCTCGTGACGGGGCTGCTCGGCGGCGTCTACCTGCTCTTCCTCCTCGCGAGGTTCGAGGATGTCTGACGCATCCGACCCGCGGACGGCGGGTGTCACGCCCTCCTCACCCCTGATCGGGCGGGGTCTGAAGCTGGCATACGGGCACCGCGTCGTCAGCGCGGACCTGGACGTCGAGATCCCCCGCGCTTCGTTCACCGTCATCCTCGGCCCGAACGCATGCGGGAAGTCGACGCTGCTCCGCGCGCTCGCGCGCCTCCTGGCTCCGGTGGAAGGCCAGGTGGTCCTCGACGGCCGGGAGATCGGAACGTACCCGTCGCGGCACGTCGCCAGACGCCTAGGCCTTCTGCCCCAGTCCTCGACGTCGCCTCCGGGGATCACCGTCGGGGACCTCGTCGCCCGCGGTCGCTTCCCGCACCAGACGCTGCTGCGCCGATGGTCCAGCGAGGACGACGACGCCGTTCGGCGGGCCATGGAGGATTCGGGGGTGGCCGATCTCGCCGATCGGCAGGTCGACGAGCTCTCGGGCGGTCAGCGCCAGCGGGTCTGGCTTGCGCTCGTCCTGGCCCAGCAGACTCCGCTCCTGCTCCTGGACGAGCCAACGACGTTTCTGGACGTCTCCCATCAGCTGGAGGTCCTCAACCTGTGCAGGCGGCTCCACCGTTCGGGCAGGTACACTCTCGTGGCGGTGTTGCACGACCTGAACCTGGCCTTCCGGTACGCCACGCACCTCGTCGTCTTGAAGGACGGTCAGATTCGGGCGACGGGTTCCCCGTGCGATATCGTCACGCCGGAGCTCGTGGAAGAGGTCTACGGGATCCGCTGCACCTGCATTCCCGATCCCCACACGGGCAGGCCGCTGGTCATTCCGCTCGACGAAGAGGAGACGCCCGTGCCGGACGCCGCCCGCGGCCCGGCCCCGGAGGCCGGCGAAGGCTGCGCGCAGTCGGCTCCGGCGCCCGGTACGCGAGACCGCGAATAGGGGAAGGACAGACGGATATGGATCCAGAGCAGACCGCTCCGGCAGCGGGCTTGCCCGCCGGGGCGCTGGCGAACGCGACGGCGGACGGACCGTGACGCGCCCTGCGGGCGCACCCTCTGCGAGAGGGGCGGAGTTCGGCCCGCCCGGCAGGCACCGCGACCGCCACGGCCGATGGCATGCCGAGCGCGCGGCGGACGTCCCCCACCCCGTCGCCCGCATGCCCAGGGTGACCGGGCCGCTGGAGGAGGCGTGGATGGCCGCCGGCGGCGATCCCCACTGTTCGCGTTTGCGCGAGGATCTACTGGCCACGGCCCTGTACGCGGAGAATCCGAGCATTACCGAGAGGGGCGGCCTGAGTCCGGGATCGGGTCCCTCGACCTGTCTGTACACGTGGACGATCGTGGACTCGGCCGCCACCGCCGTGGCCTTGTGGACGAACGCGGTCTTCGACGAGCGCTCCCCCGAATGCAACGAGCTCACCAGGCTTCCCGGCTCCGATCTGTGGACGATCACGCTGTGCCTCCCGCGGGAGTGGAGGTCGTCCTACCGCCTGGCCGTCTGGCGGGACGCCGTGCCTCCGCCATGGCGCGTCGTGAAGGGACGGCACGCCAGCCGCAGGGCGGCGATCGCCTCGGGCGGCCCCGATCCGAGGGCGCGCTTGAGGATCGCCTTCCCTTCCGGCGGCTCTGTGAGTCTGGCCACCGGCCCCGACGCGCCCGCGGATCGGTGGGGCGTCGGGCTGTCCTGCGCCGAGGAGCCGTCGTCCCCAGCCGGCGGGCGGCCGGCCGGCGGGTCGGAGGGGCCGCCCCAAAGACCCGGGAAACCGGATGAGGACCCCACTCGGGCTTCAGGGGGCGCCGTCCACGTCGAGTGCGCCTCTCGCGCGTCCCCCGGCGGCGTCTCCCCTCGAGAACGCGTCGTTCCCCCGCGCGGCGGCCTGGAGCGCCTGTCGATCGACGGCACGCGGGCGTGGGTCTACAGGCCTCCCCGCCTCCGCGGCGCCCCCGCTCTCCCAGATGATCCCCGCCCCGCCCGGTCTCCGAACGATCCTGCGTCCAGTGCGACCCCGCTTCTCGTCCTCTTCGACGGGGACATGTGGGCCCGTCGTCTGCGCCTGGGCGACGCCCTCGACCGAGCCATAGCCTCAGGTCTGCTGCCGCCTCTCCACGTCGCCATGCTCGATTCCCTCGACGTGGGGACCCGGTGGCGCACCCTCGGCGTGCCCGGGGGACACGTCGACGTCGTCCTGGACGGTCTCCTTCCGCGCATCCGGGCCTGCTACCCGGTGAGCGCGGAAGGGACCGGGACGATCGTCGCGGGGCAGAGCCTCGGCGGGCTGTCGGCTCTGTGGACTCTGGCCCTCGGCGAGGGGATGGTGGGGCACGCCATCGCCCAGTCGCCGGCGCTGTGGCGGTTCGACGTCGCCGAGCCGCTGCTGGCCGAACGGCGCTGGATCGGAGCGGACATCCAGGCGGGCGCATACGAGGCCGAGACTCTGGCCCTCTCCACAGGCCTCGTCACAACGCTGAAGGGCGCCGGACGCCGGGCGAGGCTCGCAGTGACCTGCGGCGGTCACGACTGGGCGTGGTGGCGGATCAGCCTGCTCGACTCACTGGCGGACATCCTCCACCCACGCGGAGACTAAGACTAGTACTCGCACGGCACTGCCCACGTCCCGTCCTCCACTCGAACGCCGGGGCTTCTTTCACACCGCATGAGCAGTGTGAAAGAAGCCCCGGCTCTACCGCGTCCGGCTGCCCCATCGCTCCACTGGGCCAGAGTGCTGAGCTGGAAGCTAGGGCATCGGGTATGGAGCCTTATGGCCTTCACGCGCCTGCGTGCCCCTTCGCCTGATCGCTTCTCCTCACTTCCCGGTGCCGTGGAATACGGCCTCTAGATTATGCCCGTCCGGGTCCAGGACGAAGGCTCCGTAATAACCAGGATGGTAATGGGGGCGTTCGCCGGGAGCGCCGTTGTCGGCGCCCCCGGCCGCGAGTGCGGCACGATGGAAGTCATCCACCTGTTGGGTCGACTCCGCCGTGAGGGCCAAATGGACGGGCGTGGGGCTCTCCGCGGGCACTAGCCAAAGGTCGGGGCCGGCCTGGGCTCCCAGGCCGTACACACCTTCGAACTCCATGAGGACCCGGTATCCCAGAGGGGCAAGGGCCGACTCGTAGAAGACGCGAGAAGCCTTCGCGTCACTGACGTTGAGGGAAATGTGGTCGATCATGCTCCATAGCCTAATCCCGCCTTCCACCATTTCCGCTCCACTCGCCCGGAGTACAGGCTTCCACCGGCCCCGAGCGATGGGCCGGCCGGAATCGAATCCAAATTCCGCATTCCACAAGCGGATCGGATACCCGACGGCCAGCCACAGGATATGGCGCCGCCGGGCTCCCCGTTCGGCGTGTTCGTTCCCGAATCCACTGGTGCGAGCTGTAGCATCGTGACATAATGGTGGCACGATGGGGTCGCATCAGGATCTTCACCTCCTGCGTGTGACGTCGGGATTGTCGTCCAAGGCACCCCCCGAATCTCCTATACACCCGAACGCTCACCCCTCCGCTCCGCCAACATATCCGACCCGCGCAAGCGGAGAATCCTCATACCTCACGTGTATTACGCATTCTCCCGTACAGGAAGGAAATGCAATGATAGCCATCACACTTCTGGTGGGAATATTATTCTGGATAGGTGTAGATATTTGGGCCGGCACATCATCCAGATGGTATAGCGCAGTAAAATTGAATCCGAATATGTACTCCGATGATTTCAGCGTTCTCGTGCCTATTTACGGCAAAGTCAACTACTTGCAGAACGTTGGCTTCCTCCAGGACTATGGCAGGCGCGTCGTCCTCTGCACCACATCGGGCGAATCCGCCGACTTCTACCAGAAACTGGAGGCAATCGCCGAACGATACGGGTTTCGGATCTTCAAAAGCACCTACACTTCACGCTCCTCCGGACGCAAGCGAAGCACCAGCGGCGTCACCAGAGACACTATAGTACGTGACGCTTTGAATCTAGTCGACCTCAATTCATACACAATATGCCTGGATGCTGACACGACGACCGAAGAACCTCTGGAAACGATTATCGGGTCATTCGCTCACAGCGGAGGCGATTTCGCTTCCGTTCGAATTGTCACGCAAACTGACGGGCCGGCCATCGTTCAGATGCAGCGACATGAATACATCATAAGCATGCGCGTCAGGAAGATTATGCCTTGGCTCCTGAGCGGCGCCTTTCATATCGGAAAAACCAACGTGATGAGGCAGATCATGCAAAGGCATTCCCTCTTCTTCCAGGGAAACGACGTCGAAACCGGAATAATCGGGGACGCCATGGGGTTCAAAGCCGTGCACATCCTGGCCACCGTGAACACGAACGTCCCCGACACCTTCCGGGGATGGTGGCGTCAGCGAATCGCTTGGAGCGGAGGGGCGTTCAGGCTCTTCATCGTCAACTTCAGATTCATCTTCCGCCATCCCTTCCTCTGGGCGTACAGCGGAGTCGTCGTCATATTGATGTTCGTCTTGCGCTGGTTCGCCATCTTGACTCCCGGCTGGACTCTGCTCTTGGCCCTGTTCATATACTACATCGCCATGATATGGCTCCATTGGGACGATGGAAGCAAGTGGCTCATATTCCAGCCAGTCTACTCTCTCTTCGTCAGCTTGATCGTCGTCCCCATCGGCATCCTCTACTACTTCGTCATGGCCATTCCCGAACGCAATTTCGGATTCATACGCGTCAAGCGAAAGGCACAGGCACTCACCTCCAGTCCACAGAGTTTCTCAACAAACTTGGATCGTAATGTGGACATCGTCAATACTTCACACGTTCTCTCTCAGCTGTGAGTGAAATGCGTATTCTGATGTCGAATATACATATGAATTCCAACTCCTGTTGCGGTAGGCGCGTGAAAACCAGCGAACACGCAATTCGCGGTTCGCATTAACCGAAAACATATGAAGAGGCGATTCTCGTGAAATCACTTTCAACTGCATTCCGCCACATCGCTCTGGCGTCGGTCGCATCCGTCTGCCTGGCCCTTCCCCTCGGCTCCGCCACTCAGGCCGACACGGGGACGGGCGCGTCGGGATCCTCCACAGCCCCAGCCGCATCCGACGGCTCCTCGTCGTCCACGGAAGAGGTCCACCCCACGGGCGTCGACGCGAACGGCAACCGCCTGTCCGATCTCCAGCTGCGCAAAAATCCCTCTCTCCGCACGTATTCGGGGAATGCCGCCGGGCTCTATCCGATGAAGCGGACTGGCGACTCCCCCGACAGCGTGATTCCGCCCGACCAGCGCACACGCGTCAACCCGACGACCGGATACCCCGACCGGGCGATCGTCTACATAACGAAGGACGACAGGCACCACTGCAGCGGCTGGATGGTTTCCGCCGACACGCTCGTCACGGCGGGCCACTGCCTCTACAACAGGGGTGGGAAGGCGTGGTACACGAATCTGAAGTTCTTCCCCGGCGCTAACGGCAACGTTCGTCCTTACGGATTCGCGACCGCCACTCAACTGTGGACGGACGTGAATTACACTCGCTCCGGTGACACCCGGCAGGATTGGGGTGTGGTGAAGCTGAACAGACGCATCGGCGATACCACAGGATGGTTCGGACTTCGTTGGCAGGCTCAGACCTACAATGGGACGACGGCCACCGTCCGCGGTTACCCGGGGGACAAGCCGCACGGTCAAATGTGGACGATGTCGGGAAAGATCGAGGATTCGCAGCCGAACAAGCTGTGCTACTCGCACGATACCTTCGGCGGGCAGAGTGGTTCGCCCATCTATCTGAGCAACAACACCGTCATCGGCATCCACACCAACGGAGTCAGCCGGTTTGGCCTGTGCCCGAAGAGGAATGCGGGGACTCGGATAACGCAAGGCCTCTTCTCCGTCATCCTCAACATCGCCCGCTAGCCTGTGAATCCTGATAGTCTGCCGGCATGGAACGCATCCGCACGAACGCCAGGTTGAGGCACGCCCTGCTGCTGGGCGCCAGCCTGTTCGCCGCTGTGTGCGGTTGCGCGAGGGAGGCGGGGCCGAGCCGCGACGCTTCACCGCTTCGCAGTAGCGCCCCGTCTCCCTCCTCGCTCACATCACCGCAATCTTCACCCATGTCATCGCCATCCTCGCCCATGTCACCGCCATCCTCCCCGCTCACGTCATCGGGTCATCGCACGGTGGTCAACGGCTCAGTGACCGACAAACAGGGGCGGCCAGTTTCAGGCTGCTCGATCGACGACGAAGGCAGGACCACCGAGGAAGCCATCGTCACCGGCCCCGATGGCCGTTTCACCCTCTACAAGTCGCCGGGCACGTACAAAGTCACGGTAGTCTGCCCCGGCACGGCGTACCGTCGCACAACGGTGAACTTGACGGTTCCCAGCGGCGATCGGAAAGCGGGAGTCGACTTCACGATCACTGTCGAACCGACATAGCGGATTCCGCCCAATACCTTCCGTCATCGTTTGACCGCTTTTCGTGTCTCCGACGGAACAGGGATTATGCCCGCAGCCATCCCAACCATCTGGGCACCTTGGAGGAATATTCGGCGTATTCTTCGGGAAAAGTACGGCGCAGCGCCTCCTCCTCGGCCGGGATCTGCAACCGGTCGATGAGGAGTGCGAAACAGGCCGCGGGCAGCCACGCCCACGGGCCGCGCAGAACGGCGTGAGCTGCGAGGATTCCCGCCATTGCGACGTACATGGGGTTGCGCGTCACGCGGTAGACGCCGTCCCTGACGAGAGCTCGCGGGCGGTCGACGTCGACCGGATCGGCCGAAACCCCCGCACGGTAGAAGCGCATCGACGAACCGAAAAGGAATGCCAAGCTCGCCAGAGCAAGCGGCAGGGCAAGCGTCCACTGCCACCATCGTGGGCAGGGCGGTGCAGCAGGCAGAAAGGCCTGTGCCGCCAGACCGAACACCATGAGGAACATCGGTGGGATTCTGGGCATCGCTGCGTTTTCCGTCTCTGTTTCTTTCCGAATCCCTAGCCTAGCAGCGCAGCCAGCGCTTCCGAATATCCGGCTATCTCCGTCGACTCCCGCATATGGCGTTCCCTCCCGCTCGCCCTGCGTCTTCGCTAGTATCGGCCCCATGGCAGTCCATCCGAATCCCCCCGCCTTTGGGCGGCGCGCTCTGCCCATTCGCGAGCGCGTAATGCTCCAACCTGAGGAACCGCCAGTCTGCGCGTGGCAAGCCAGCGATGCCCGCGCCTTCGCCGGCTATGTCCTCTCCCTCGCCGGGGCGCACTCCGACCGCCCGGGAATCGTCGCGGTGGACGGCCGCGGCGGCGCCGGCAAGACCACGCTCACGTCGATGCTCGTATCCGCGTCCCCCGGCGCGCAGGTGCTGCACATCGACGACGTCGACTGGAACGAGCCCCTCTACCAGTGGGATCACCTGCTCGTCACGGCGCTCGGCGAGTTGCACAGAGCCGGTTCCCTCGACTTCACGCCTCCGGCGTGGCACCGCCACGGGCGCGAGGGCTCCATCGTCGTTCCCGCAGGTGCGCCGTTCGTCATCGTCGAGGGGACGGGCGCGGGAATGCGCGCGGTCGTCGACCTGATCGACGTGCACATATGGGTTCAGACCGACGACGGCGTGGCCGAGGAACGCGGTATCGGGCGCGACACGGCCTTAGGCGTGAACGGAGACGCCGAGGAGACGATCCACTTCTGGCATTGGTGGATGGCTGGCGAGCGTTCCTTCTTCGCCGCCGACCGCCCCTGGGAGCGCGCACACCTCATCGTGTCGGGCGAACCCCTTCCCGGCCTCGCCGCCGGCGAGCTCGCCTGGGAGGAGGGCCCGCTTCGCTGACGGCGACGCTCCGGCGCCCGGCCCTTCGGCATTCCCGCTCCTCAGGCTCTCCGATCCCCGGCGGCCAGCGCGCTACGGCTTGACGTACGCGTATCCCTGCCGCGCATACTCGGCGATCGAGGGAATCGCCGCCGGTATCGGGGTCACCCACTGCGGCAGCGTCTTCGGATCGATCCCGTGGTTGGCGATGGAACGCGAGCAGACTTCGAAGGTGGCTCCGGCCTGCGCGGCGCGCTCCATGGCTTCGGTCCAATCGTTGTCGCCTTGCAGAACGTAGATCGCGGTGCCGTTGATCATGACGGAGACCCTCGAAGCCAGCCCGAGATTCGTGAGATTGCCGAGATTGCTGAGCACGGCGGGCCAGCGGTCAGCCGCGGAGACATGAAGGAGGTAGCGCGCATCCTCCGCGTATTCTTCGTTCATCTGTTCGTCCTTCGTTTCATCTGTCGCCTTTCGGCTTTTCCGCCATTTTCCCACAATCGCGTCGCCTAGGGTGGTGCGATGAGGTCGTCTCCTTCGGGTTGTGCCTGCCGCCCCACTGCGCGGGCCCGGCTCGCGGTTCTCGCCGCAACCGCACGCAGGCTTCTGTTTCACCCTCCGCGTTCGAGGAGTTCGCGGTACGGCGTCCATCCCACGGGGAGCAATCCGCCGATGCCCGCACGCCGTCGGTCGTCGGACGCCGACCAGCCTTGCGCCTCCACGGCCCCGGCTTTCCCGACTGCGCCTTGCGCTACGCGGAATCCGAGGTCCTCGAACGTTGTGTCGGGAGCGGTGCCGCGGCGGACGGACGCCCGCACGCTCCACTGCCGATCGGAGTACCCGCCGCCGCGCAGCACGCGGTAGTCGCGGTATCTCGCGGGGTCGGCGAAGTCCCAGCACCACTCCCAGACGTTCCCGAGGGTGTCGAACAGCCCGAGGCCGTTCGGCGCCTTGCCGCGCACCGGCTGAGGCTCGTCGACGTCGTCGGCCTCGGTCCACGCGATCTCGCCAAGCGGCCCGTATGTCGGTCCGTCCGTTCCCGCGCGGCACGCGTACTCCCATTCGGCCTCGGTGGGCAGGCGGTAGCCGTCGGCGTCCACGGCCCAGTCGACGAAGCTGCCGTCCACGCGGTACGCGCGTCGGAGGCCAGCTTGGTCCGACGCCGCATTGCACCAGCCGATCGCATCGAACCAGGTCACGCCATGCACGGGGGTGTCGGGCAGCGCCGCGCCCGCGGGCTCGCAACGATGGGGGCCCGGCGTCTTCGGAATGGCGTCGGCCCTGACCGCGGCGTGCCGCCCGAGCACCGCAGCGTACTCCGCCTGCGTCACCGGAGCGTCGGCGATCGCGAAGGCCTGAAGTTCGAGGTCGACTCGCTCGCCGAGCCGGGCGTCGTGAAGGCGAACGGCCCCGGGAGGGAGGGTGACGAAGCGCGGCGTGTACACGGGGCAATCCTATCGATCCGGCAGCCACGGACTCGATGAGCCGACGGGCCCCGTACGGATGGCCGCATGAAGAACGGCTCCGGCTCGGTCGGCTCCGGCTAGACTCAACCATGCCGTTGCGAGACATTCAGGGCGTTCGGAGTCAGGGTTCAAGCATCGAGCCCGACGGATCGAATCCGCCCGGTTCGCCGACTCACCACGGCCGGAACCGCCTCATCGCCCTCAGCCGCCCCATCGAAAGGACTCTCCGTGAACTTGAACGACGTACAGCAAACGCTCTTCTTCCCGCTGATGGGCCGCGCCGAGGCCGCGCGCCGCTGGCCGGACCTCTTCCCGGACCCCTGGGCGGAGCACGCGATGAGCATCCGGGAATCCGAGGGGAGCACCGCGCAGCAGCTCGGCGCTTTTCCAACCGCCGTCTACGGCCTGCGTCATCTGCTGACGATCCGCGAGATCAACGCCTATCTCACAGGCCACCCCGGTGCGGCGATCGTGAACATCGGCTGCGGGCTCGACCGCATCGTGCACGAAATCGTCGATCCCGATTCCCTCGTCTACAATCTCGACTTCCCCGAAGTGCTTCAGGCGCGTGACCGCTGGATCGATCCTCACGAACGCGAGGTCGCCCTCCCCTATTCGGCGACCGACCATCGATGGATGGACCACGTCGACGCCGGCAGAGGGCTCATCGCGATCGCAGCCGGCGTCTTCTACTATTTCGAGGTCGACGAAGTCAGAGCGCTCGTGCGCGAGATGGGCACGCGCTTCCCGGGCGGCCGGCTGTGCTACGACGCCGAATCCCCGAAGATGACCGCAGGCAGCGAGAAGAGCATCCGCCGCAACGGCACCCCCGACGCGCGCATGCCCTTCCGGGTCAAGGACCCCTACAGCGTGCGGACCTGGAGCGATCGAATAGACGACGTGCGCATCGAGTTCGACTTCTCCTCCTACCTTCCCGGCCATTCTCGCTCACAGCTCCCACGCGGGATTCGCTTCGGCTTCACCGCCATGCGCCTGCTGAAGGGCATGTACGAGGTGGTCGTGACCTTCACAGGCAGCGCGACCTGACGCGATCGGGGGCATCGGCCCGCCCCGCAATCGGCGGCAAGGCCGGATGACGTCTCGGAGATTGACCGCGGAGGATGCGTCCCTGTTTCGACGGGATGGCTTGACTGCACTCCCCCGCGACGCGCTAGACTGAATCACAGTACGAGACTTGATTCAGAAGGCGGTTCGTATGGCGAAGACACCTATGGGAGCGGCGATTGCAAGTGCCTGCGAAGCAGCCGGGCTCTCTCAACGGGCGCTTGGAGACCGCACCGGCATATCCCAATCGACGCTCAGCCGCATTCTCTCCGGCAAACGCTCAGCGAAGATGACCGAGATCATCTTGATGGCCGAAGCCGCTGGCTGCACAGTCGCGCAGCTGACGGGAAATTCCGTCACCGAGAGAATTCAATGTGCCGCGCGAACAACGAATAATTCGACGATGGAGAGAATGCGCCAGCGTTTGCTTCATTTCATCGAACTAGACGCTTACCTGGACGATCAGGCGATTCCCGCAGCGTCTCGCTGATACCGCAATAATGAACCTGGAAGCTCAGGCCAAAAAAGCGGCGATCTCTTTCCGTCGTAAGCATCGTCGAGGATTACAACCGTTAGGCGATCTCGTTGCGCTTATCGAACAAACTACCGGACACGATGTGGCTATAATCGATGCAGATCCCGACGAGCACGGGTTGACTATGCACGACCCAGATCGAGAAGTCACTTTCATTGGCATCGCTCGAACCCCTCATCCAATGCGGCAGCGCAGCACTTTAGCGCACGAACTTGCCCACGTGTTGTTCGAAGACTGGAATAGCCAAACAGAATTCGGCTCCCGCAGTCCACAAGAAATACGCGCAGATGCATTTGCACGTCATTTGCTTCTACCTGAAGACGGCTTAAGAGAATTGCTCGGGAATCGAAAATCCTTATCCACAGCCGATCTGTCCGCCGTCGTGCAAAGTTTTCTGGTCTCTCCGGCGATTGCCGCCATTGCTCTCTGCGAATGTCAATACATCGATGTTTCAATCAAAAAGCAGTGGATGGCGATAAACACACTCCAACTAGCTACGCAGTTCGGATGGAAAGATCAGTACGAGTCCCTCCAGGACGGTTCCAACCGCTCACGCGCACCGCAACACCTACTTGCGCGCGCAATTTCCGGCTACAGGGAAGGCGTCGTAACAGCTCAAGCCATCGCCACACTTAAGGGGGACAGCGTCGAAAACGCAGTCGAGGAACTCTCAAAGGCCGGAATCACGCCCTCTCCGCTCGAAATACCTCGGGTGTCGGCTGCAGATCTACCACCCGTCACCGTGGATTTGAGCTGTTTAGACATTGACCAATCAGAAAATCCCACATGAGTGGGTATACCATTATCGATGCGGGACCGAGCATCAACTTCTTTTCTATAAATAAGGAGAGATTACTTTTCAGCGTTTTAGGAGCTTTAAGTGCACCAGAAGCTGTAAAGAAGGAAGTTCTTCGAAAAGCGCATCAAGATAAGCGCTTTTCAGCTGCAGGACGCGTCTGGAGGAAATTACCGTCGAGTCTCCTGCAGATTCTCTCCGACGATGAGACAAAGGAGTTGTCGATCGCAGTCGAGCGAATCAACGGCATCCCATTTACCCAACGCATGCATTTTTCGAAAGATCTCGGAGAGACCATGGTCATCGCGCACGCAGCCGTGGCAGCCGAAGCCGGCGAAGACGTCGTCATTCTCATCGACGACAACGATGGGATACGTCGCGCTGCTGCCGAAGCCAAACGACTGCAACGCTTGAGGAATATGGGAAAATCCGTCGGAAGCATTCGGCTGATCCACACCGTGACCGTACTCGAAGCTGCCGCGGGAGGCGAGTATCTACCGGATAGAGCAGCCATGAGAAACATTTACCTGCGTTTAAAAGAGCTTGACGACGGACTCCTGCCGTTGGAGAAGGCGAACCTGATGAGCCTTCCCTGCTGGAGTTGAGTTCGTTACAATCACGCACTACCGAGGATTTCTCCGTGGACCACGGTGAACCATCCGTCTTCGCTTGCACCCCACTGCCGCCATCCTTCGGCCATCGCCTCGAGGTCGTCGGCCGTCGCCAAACCGATCTCGCACGCCTGCGGGCCGAACGAAGTCAGGCACCGCTCGGCCCATGTGGCCGACCACCATTCGCGATCTCGCTCCGTGGCGAAGCACCAGGTCGAGGCCGAGGCGACCGCCTGCGTCAGCCCCGCCTGGCGCGTCCATGCCAGCAGCCTGCTTCCGGCGTCGGGTTCTCCGCCGTTGGCTCGGGCGGTGGCCGTGTACGCGGAAAGCCACAGGTCCATGCCTTCGGGTCGCGGGAACCAGCTCATGGCCGAGTAGACGGCGTCGCGCACCGCGACCGTCCCGCCGGGGCGGGCGACTCGGCGCATCTCGGCCAGGGCCGCCACCGGCCCGTCCACGTGCTGGATCACCTGATGGGCGTGGACCACGTCGAAGGCGCCGTCCTCGAAGGGCAGAGCGAATACGTCGCCGGCGGCCAGTTCGACTCGGTCCAAGAGGCCCCGCGCCTCAAGCGTGGCCCGGGCCGCCTCCAACGCGGCAGGAGAGGCGTCGAGCGCCACGACCCGTCCGGGCGCCACGAGCTCGGCGAGATCGGCGGTGATGGACGCCGGCCCGCATCCGACGTCGAGCAGGTCCATACCGGGGTGCAGGCGGGGGAGCAGATATCCCGCCGAATCCAAGGCGCCGCGGCGCGAGTGCCCTTCGAGCACCGCCGGGCCGTGTCCATGGGTGTACCGGACGCTCATGCGGCCGTGTGGAGAATGCTCGGACATCGCAATCCCCTTAGGAGGGCAAACCACTGCTCGCCAGGCCCGCCCGGGGGCTTCCCGGGCTATTTGGCGCCATTGGCCTGCCCTTTGGCTGCGGGCGACACCTGCGTGACGAAGTCCTCCATGCCGCGGTTGTCCTTCACGACGGCGGTGACGGAGACGGCCTGGTCGGCGGAGACCGTGGTGGCGGTCCGCACGCCGTGGAGTTCCTCTTCGCTGCCGTCGGGGCGTTGGATGTACCAGTCGACTTTGGCGACGGTCCCGTCGGCGTCGGTGGAGGCCGACGCGTCCAAGGAGAGCCGGGAGCCGTTGCGGGCGACGGTCATGGCGCCCTTGGGCCGCGCGTTGCGGACCTGCTCTTCGGCGGCGGGGAGGGCGGCGCCCTGCTGGCCGCCTCCGTCCTTCAGGGCGTTCATGACGGCGTCGGCGGTTGCGGTGTGCCCGTCGGCGATCGGATGGAAGCGGCCGTCCTCGAAGAGGCCGTAGAACCACGATCCCTTGGCGCCGCACAGCTCATGGCCGTTGAATGCGCCGGTCGGGTCGGCGAACAGGTAGCCGTGGCGCAGCGCGGAGGCCTTCAGGGCCGCGTTGACCTCATCGGTCTTGGCCGCGATCCAACGTTGATCCACCTTCTTGACCCCTTCGCAGCGCCCCGGGATCAGTCCGCCTTCCCCTCCCTTGACGGGGAACATGTGGGGATAGCCGACTGCGACGACCGCGGCCTTGGGGGCGCGTGAACGGATGCCGGCCATGATCGCGTCGTAGCTGTGGATGCCTTCTTGCGTGCTTTTGCCGCGCAGGGCGTCCAGGGCGGCGTCGACCGGGTCGGTGATCTTCTTGTCGCCGCTGCACGTGACGAAGGGGAATATCCTCGCGCCCCCGATGCAGTCGGTGAGGGTCTTGCGGAAACCTGCGTCGTTGCCTCCGATGGAGAACGTCACCAGGCCGGTGGACGAGCCGACGCGGTCGAGTTGGGCGGGCTCGCCCCAGGCGGTGTTGGCCTGGTAGAAGTCCTTGGTGCGGGCCTCGGCGCAGGCGTGGAAATCCAGCGCCCTGTCGATGCGCTTGCCCACCTTGTGAGCGTAGGCGCCCTCGGAGCGCTTGCACCTGTTGCCGCCGACGACGTCGGTGCCTTTGGCATACGGGAGTACGCCGAAGCCTGAAGCGTAGGAGTCGCCGAGGGCCACGTAGCGGCCGGTCGGCACAGCAGCCGGCCGTTGAGCGGAGTGGGCCGTGGCACCGACGTCGGCCACGGTCAGGATCATCGCGATCGCTGAGAGAAGGCCGAGCCGGGAGGATCGAGGACGCGGGAAACGCCGACGCCGCCGAGCCCGCTGGAGGATTCGGATTCCTCCCAGGCCCCGGGCCTGTTGAAGGTGCTGGCCGGCCGGGCGGACGGACGGGATCGGGGAGTGCGAATTGTTGAACACGGTGGATTCCTCAGGTTGTTCTGGCTGTGCGAAATGAGCGCTGGAAGTGGCTGCCAACAGGATGCGATCCGGAAGCCCCGCAGGTCAACCCCTCATACCCATTCAGAGTTACCCATACACATCTAATCCCCGTTCAGCTATGCGAGCCGCCGAAGGGGGTGCGCTCGCCGCGCCATCCGGTGGCGCGCAGGAACTGCTCCCAGGTGAGGGTGCCCGGGGTGAGGCGGCGGCTCCATTCCAAGTCGCGTCCCGGCCTGAAATACCCGTAGTTCACCGTGTAGTTGACCATGCCCAGGATCTCCTCCGCCTGCGATTCGGCGGCGAGTTCGGGGAAGTAGTGGAGCAGACCCTCGCGCGTGAACGCATCGCCGTACTCGGCCTTCACGCCGGTGACCCGCTGGAAGGTCTCGATCATCTCGCGGGGCGAGACGATGTCGCCGACGAGCGGGAGCGTTCGGCCCCGGTAGGCCTCGGGGTGGGAGAGGATTTCGAGTACCGCCGGGCCGGTGGCCGTCAGCGGGTCCACGAAGGGCGCCCGGAAATCCTCGGGAAGGTAGACGGGCAGAATGAGCGAGTCGCCTTCCCTGCGTGGCACGTAGTACTCCAGCAGATTGGTGAAGAAGAAGGAGAGCATGACGAAGGCGCAGGTCACGGGCAGCGTGCGGATGTAGTCAGCGATCCGGGCCTTATCGGTGAAGTGAGGGGCGAACCATTGCCCGCCTGAGATCTCGTCGACGTTTTCGAGGGTGCTGAACACGAGGCGTCCGACGCCCGCCCGCACGGCGGCGTCCGCCAGGCGGCACCCCAGTTCGTATTCGCGCGAGCCTTCCGGCGCGATGGGCGGGGTCATCAGGAAGGCGCCGTCCGCGCCGACGAAAGCGGCGAGCCACTCCTCGTCGTGCCCCAGCGCCAGCGGGGCGGAGACGACTTCCGCGCCGAGCCGGGCGAGGTTCTGCGCCTGAGAGGAGGAGGGATCGCGGGTGAGGGCGCGCACTCTGAAGCGTCCGTCGTCTATCAGCGTCCTGACGACGCTGCGACCTTGCTTGCTGGTGCCGCCGGCGACGGCTATGAGCGGTTCAGCGGGCATTGCGGCATTCTCCTTGAACTTCAGGGGGTTATGATCGTGTGCAAACGCCAGTATGGAACCGCGAGTCGACTGGAACAAGAACTATCCTTTCGGATAGGTACCCTGGGAAGGAAGGCGCAGGCCATGAGAACGGAATGCATCAGCGATTTCGTGAGTCTGGGTGGGAAAACCTACCCCTGTCCCATCAGCGTCGCCATGGATTTGGTGGGCGGCAAGTGGAAGGCGGTCATCCTCTACCACCTGCAGCACGGGCCCAAACGTTTCGGCGAGCTGCGGCGCGCCCTCATCTCGCCGACGGAGGCGGTGCTGAGCAACCAGCTCAGGCAGCTGGAGCGGGACGGGCTGGTCTCACGGGAGGTCTTCGGGAGCAAGCCGCCTGTGAAGACGGTCTATTCGCTCACCGAATTCGGGCGCACTTTCCTTCCCGCCTTGACCGCCCTGACCGAGTGGGGCAATCGAGTGGTCTGCGAGCGGGGGCGCTTCGAATGAAGTTCGAATGAAGGCGATGACTGCCGGCCGGGGCCGGCTCCTTGTCAGCCGCCATCGTCCCTCGCCTCCGCCGGACAGGCGTTCAAAACAGTCGCCGGATGGCCGTTGACCAGCACCGGAACCAGCCGTGGCCCTTCGAATCCTGCACGTATCAGTTCATCTGCCACAAGCTGCTCCATCTTCCGTGAGACCAGTAGCACCAGCCGTCCCGTCCGCGGGTCGAGTACACGGCGGAAGCTCGCCGCCATGGCCGCGTAGAACTCCTGGGCCGACCCGGCGAAAGACTCGAACTCCCCCCACGGCGGGTCCGTCGCCACCACGCTTGCCGAACCCGACTCCACCGAGGGCAGTTCGAGCGCGTCCTCGCGCAGGAACTCGATCGGCGCGCCGGCCCTCGGGCTGTCGAAACGAGGCTCGGCGTACAGGTCGACCCCGATGACCCGCCTGGCCGGCCATTCCGCGCGCGCCCTGCAAAGCGCTCCACTTCCAGCGAACGGATCCAGGAACACATCCCCGCCCTGCGGCTTCGACATCCGCACTAGCAACCGACTCAGCTCGGGGCTCAGCGACCCGGCCGGCCCCGGCTTGGCCGCTCGTGAAAGGCGACGCCCCAGCACGATGGTCCCCAAGGCGCGCCTCCCGATGAGCCATAGCTCGTCCCCGCCGCCGCGGGACATCACCCGCGCCCCTGTAGCAGACATCACGGCACGCTCCAGCGTCCCTTTCGCATGGCGATCCAACGGCTCCAACTGGCCATCTATCTGCGCCATGATCCGGAAACCGGACATGCGTTCCAAGCCAGGCGGGACGGATCGCCGTAGCCGTTGGGCGATAGCCTTGGCCGCACCGCTCAAAGAAGTCCGGGGCACTTCCAGAACCAGCTGAAAGGCATTCTTGATGTAGAGCAGCTTGGCCACCGACTCGGCCGGAGCCGACGTCGAAAAGAGCAGGGCGCTATCGTCCCTGTGAGACGCTGAAACCAGCCGCAGATCGGCCCGAAGGCACTCCTCGACCAAAGCGGCGAGCCCCGCCGGGAAGGTCACAAGGTAGCGTTGGCGTTGGGGGCCGTCGCTCTGACCGCTCTGGATCCGGCGAGGGCCGCCTGTGGTTATCCTTCGACGCCCTCCAACACTGGACGTCCGAGCAGCGCTAGCCGCCTTGCGCGGATTTGCCATGCCTTGCACTCCCAATCTGACAGGAGCCTTCCGTCATCGGGGATTCTACCTGACTCGGTTCATGCCATACGCCGCGATGAGGCTCGCGGGCGGTGGCCGCCGAGATAGCCGTGCTCATCGGCACCCAGTTGAAGGGCGGTCCTCGCGAACGCCTCGCCTCGCGCAGATGCTGAAGGGCTTCGCTATGGTCGCGAGGCGCTCCACATGCGCGCATACTTGCCGCCGCGCGCGAGCAGCTCCTCGTGCGTGCCCTGCTCGGCGACCGCCCCGCCGTCGATGACCGCGATGCTGTCCGCCTTGCGGATGACGGAGAGCGTGTGCGCCACCATGACCACGGTCTTGCGCGAGGAGAGCAGGTTGGCGACGGCCTTGCGTACCGCCAGCTCGTTCTCCACGTCCAGGTTGGAGGTGGCCTCGTCGAGCAGGACGATCGGCGCGTCACGGAGAATGGCGCGGGCGATCGAGATGCGTTGGCGCTCGCCGCCCGACAGGAACCCGCCGTTCTCCCCGATCCGCGTCGCGTAGCCTTCGGGCAGCGCGCTGACGAAGCCGTCGGCGTTGGCCAGCCGGCACGCCTCGCGCACCTCCTCGTCGCTCGCTCCGGGCCGCGCGTACCTCACGTTGTCCATAACCGAGTCGTCGAAGAGGAACACGTCCTGGTCCACGAGCGCCACGTTGCGCAGCACGCTCTCGGGCGCGTAGGCGGCGGTGTCGGCGCCGCCGAAGGCGATGGTCCCGCGATCCGAGCGGTACAGCTGGGCGATCAGGCTGAGCACCGTGGACTTGCCGCAGCCCGACTCGCCCACGAGCGCCGTCAGCCTCCCCTCCGGCACGCGAAGGCTGAAGTCGGAGAGCACGCGCGGCCCCCGCCCGTAGGAGAAGTCCACATGGGAGAGGCTGATCGCCGCTCCCTCCATGGGCACGGCGTCGAAGCTGCCCTCCTCCTGAGGCTCAGCGAGCACGGCGGCGACGTTGTTCCTCGCGATCCTGAGGTTCCGGTAGGCGGTCAGGTCGATGAATATGCCGTTGACGAGCCTCAACGTCAACAGCGGCATCATGGAGATGAGCAGGAAGGAAGAGGCGGCGACGGCATCCGCCTTCCACGCCTGGTAGCACAGCACGACGAGTAGGGGCTGGCTCAGGCCCGCCAGGATCGCCAGAGCCACCCCCACGGGTATGACGGCCCGCTCGTAGACGTAGCTGACGCGCGAGAACTCCCGCATGCTGTCCACGATCGCATCGTTGCGCACGCCCGCCATGCCGTAGGCGCGCAGGGCCTGCATGCCGTCGACGTGCTCCATGATGGCGCTGGAGTTGCTCGCGCGCACTTCGTCCTTGTGGGGGCCGTGGACCTTGACCTGGCGCCATGACAGGGCGACGGCGGGGACGAGGAGGAGGAAGGACAGCAGCACGACCGCTCCGGCCGGGGCGTACAAGAATGCGACGAAGACGGTGATCACGCTCGCCAGGGAGACGTTCTTGAGGATGTCGCCCGTCCTGTGGGTGAGGATCTGCTCGTAGTCGTTGACGTTCACGGTGAGGGCCTGCAGGTATTCCCCGCTGGAGCGCTCGGTGAAGCGGGAGAGGGGGATCCGTTTGATGGAGTCGCCCAAGGCCACGCGCAGGTTTCGGCTGATGCGCGAGCCGCCGATCTGCCCGCGGACGTAGCCGAAGGAGTAGACGGCTAGGCGGAGGGCGAACACCCCGACGAGCGCGCCCGTGACCCCGAACAACGCCGCAAGGCTGACGGAATCGGAGAAGACCTGCTGTATCACCAGGTAGACGAGCACGAAGTTGAAGCCGCCCAGCATGCCCTCGACGACCGTGCACGCGCACGAGACGTAGAAGTCCCGGCCCTTCGCGAAGGGAGCCGCCTCAGCCGGCGCCGCATCCGCTGACGTCGCCGTCGTCGAAGCCGCCTTCGGGGCCGCTTCCGCGAGCGCCTCCCGCTTCCCGCGGGCGTCCATCGCATCGGAGTCCGCTGCTCCGACGCGATAGTTCATGGAACGGGACTGGTTGTAGTCCTCCCAGACCGTGCGGTAGTAGGGGCTGGACGCGAGCAGCTCGTCGTGGGTTCCCACGGCGGTGAGCGATCCGTCTTCGATCACGGCGACGCGGTCGCAGCCGGGTACCACGTCGAGCCGGTGGGCGACGATCAGCACCGTCTTGCCCTCGCACAGGCTGGCGATCGCCTCGTCGATGAAGGCCTGGTTCTCCGGGTCGGCCGAGCTCGTGGCCTCGTCCAACACGAGGATGGGCGCGTCCTTGAGGATGGCGCGGGCGATGGCGATGCGCTGACGCTCGCCGCCTGAGAGCCGTGCGCCCAGAGTGCCGATGACCGTGTCGTATCCGTCGGGGAGCGCCGCGATGAAGGCGTCGGCCTGCGCGAGGCGCGCTGCCGCGCGCACTTCCTCGAGCGTGGCGTCGGAGCCCATGCGGATGTTCTCCGCGATCGTCCCGCTGGTGAGGAAGGTCTTCTGGAACACCACGGATACGTGCGCCAGCAGGTCGTCGTAGTCGATGTCGCGCACATCCCTCCCGCCGATGGTCACGGCGCCCGAGGTTACGTCGTAGAAGCGCCCCACCAGCTCGACGAGAGTCGACTTCCCCGAACCGGAGGGCCCGACGAGGGCCAGCCGCTCGCCCGCCCCCACGGTGAGCGAGACGTCGTGCAGGACCTCGGGGGCGTCGTCGCCGTATGCGAAGGACACGCCGTCGAAGCGAATCGACGCGTCCTCGGGAAAGGCCTGGCCAGCCCCGAAGGCGGGAACGTCGAGGAGCTCCTGGACGCGTTGGGCGCCCGCCGAGGCTTGGGAGAGTTTGTTGGAGAAGTCCTGCAGCAGCCTGATCTCAGTCAGGTAGAGAGACCCCGCGAAGGCGAAGAGAAGATAGGTCGACCCGTCGACGGCGCCGTGGGTCAGCATCAGGGCGCCCAGGGGGACCATGAGGAGGAGGCCCGCCTCGATGACGACGACGTAGGCCGCGAACCCGGGGCCGGTCCGGCGCGACATCTCGCCCCACACTTCGTGCTCCTCGTCCACGGCGGCGCGGAACCGCCTGAACGAGCGGGCGCCCATGTCGAGCGCCTTGATCACGCGCATGCCGCTGACGTACTCCACCATGACCGAGTTCATGTCCTCCAGGGACTTCATGGCTCGGGGCATGATGGCTCGGGCGATCTTGAACAGGCGGACGAGCACCGCGAACGCGGCGATCGCGGGGACGAGCGTGACCAGCGCCAGCGGCGCGTTCGCGGTCAGGAGGAAGACGAATGCGGCGGCGGGCCCCGAGACGTACATGAAGGCCTCCGGCAGGTTGTGCGCGAGCAGGAGTTCGAGCTTCTCGACGTCGTCGGAGAGGACGGTCTTGATCCGGCCGGTGCTGCGGTCGTCCAGTTCGCCCAGCGGCGCCTTCGACAGGCGGTCGAGGACGCTGCAGCGCACGTCGAGCAGGGCGCCGTACGCGCCTTTGTGCGCGAGGGCGTTCGACACGCCGAACAGGATGTGGCGCAGCAGCGTGCCCGCCACTAGGACGGCGGCGTCGACGGCGACCACCCGGGTCGTGCACCTGCCCTCGTAGACGGCGCGCATCATGTCGAACACGGCGAAATAGGGCACCGCAACCATTAGTCCCGACAGTGTCGCACAGACGATGGAGGCCACCAAGTACTTCCTGTTCCTGCCCGCCCATCGGAGCACGAGGGCGACCGGGTTGCTCGTCTTGTTCACGGGTGCTTCTCCTTCCTCTCCGTTTGCACGGACGCGGATGCGCCCGTCATCGTCCGGACCGCGTCGAAGTCGTCGCGGACTGAGGCCTGGCCGACGACGCGCCCGCCGTCCATGTGCAGGACGCGGTCGCAGGCGCACGCTATGAGCTCCAGGTCGTGGGTGACGACGAGGATCGCGCGGCCTTGGGCCGCCAATCGGCCCAGCAGGCGGGCGACGCAGCGCATCCCGTCCAGGTCGATCCCGCTGGTCGGCTCGTCGAAGACGAGGAGCCGTTTGTCGGCCGCCAGGCACGCCGCTACGGCCAGGCGCTGCTTCTGGCCGCCGGACAGCGTGGCCGGGTGCCTGGCGGCCGCCTCGCTCAGCGCGAGTTCGCGCAGGACGGCGTCGACGTCCACGGCGGCGGCTTCGCGGCGCTGCAGGCCGAAGGTCACCTCGGCCGCGGCGGACTCGGCGAAGAGCTGGTAGTCGACGTCTTGGAACACCATGGAGGAGGCGCGCACCCGGCGTTTGCGCGCAGCGCGCCTCCCGTCGAGGCTGACCGCCCCCTTCGCCTTGCGCTCGAAGCCGCACAGGGCGCGGCACAGCGTGGTCTTCCCCGCGCCGTTGCGGCCGGCGAGGGCGACGACTTCGCCGGAGCGCAGGTCCACGTCGGCCTCGCGCACCACTGGGCCCCGGCCGTAGTCGACCGACAGCCCCCGTGCCGAGAGCGCGACGCCGCGGCGCCCCGGCGGGGCGACGGCGTCGTTCGCGGGCGCGACGTCGTCGAGGTCGCGCGTGCGCAGTCCCATGGAAACCAGCTCCTGCGGACTGAGCGCCGCGAACTCGCGGGCGTCCATGACGCGTGAGACGCGGCCTTCCTCGAGGTAGACGTAGGCGTCGGCGATGCCCGTGAGCCAGGCCAGCCTGTGCTCGGCCACCAGGATCGAACGGCCCGCGGCTTTCGCGTGCGCGACGAAGGCCGCGATGTCCGCGATGGACGGCATGTCCAGGTTGCTCGTCGGCTCGTCCAGCAACAGGTTCGACGGCCGCAGGGCCCAGATGCTCGCGTAGGCGACCTTCTGGCGCTGCCCGCCGGAGAGGCGGAAGACGCTGCGTCCGGCCAAGTCCTCCAGGCCCAGCTCGCGGAAGGTCTCGCCGACGCGGGCGCGGATCTCCTCTCCCGGCCATCCGGCGCTCTCCAAGGCGAAGGCCGCTTCCCCGGTGGCGTCGACGTTGAAGAACTGAGTGCGGGGGTTCTGGAACAGTGTCCCCGCGCGCTCGGCGATCCGCCAGGTGACCAGGTCGCCGACCTCCTCGCCGTCGAGCAGGACGCGTCCGGTTCTCTCTCCCGGGAAGAAGCGCGGGGCGAGCCCGTTGGCCATGCGCAGCAGGGTGGATTTGCCGCATCCGGAGCGCCCGCACAGGACCACCACTTGGCCGGAGCCCACGTGGAGGGAGACGTCGCGAACCCCGGCCTCGGCCGCGGCGCCTGAACGGTAGGCGAAGGATGCGTGCTCGAAGCGGATCATCCGATGGCCCCGCAGATGGGAGCGCCCGCCACGGCGCACAGGCCCAGGGCGAGCATGGCGTAGTCCACCGGGCGCATCGCGATGGGCAGGTAGCAAGTGCGCTCGGCGGGGTTCTCGATGCCGCGCACGATGGCGGCCATCGACAGGTCGTCGCAGACACGGCTGGCGCTCATGAGCAGCGGAGCGTAGACGCAGTCGACGGTGCGCGCCGGAGCCTTGAGGAGGCTCATGGGGCTGGGAGAGATGCCGCGCATGCGCATGGCGTCCCTGATGAAGCTCCAGTCCTCGCTCACGGCGGGCGCGTAGCGCATGGCCACGGCCAGGGGGATGCTCAGCTGGCGTGGCGCGCGGACCCGCGCCAGGGAGCTCATGAGCTCGTTGACGTGGGTGGTGGTCACGGTCGCGTAGGCCATGAGAGCGCAGGCGAAGACTTTGCGCATGAGCAGGAAGAAGGATCCGAAGGCGGTGCGCAGGGCCACGCTGTCCAGGTACGGGACGAGCTGGGTGGCGGCGACCGCCGCCGCGTACAGGACGAGCATGACCGCGGAGGCCTTGGGCCTTCCCAGCATGACGCCGAAGCCGAAGGCCAGCGCCATGAGGAGCATCTCGTAGGCGAGGCTCGGCGCGAGGGCCACCGCCGTGGCCATGGCGGCGATGAGGATCAGCTTGGTGCGCGGATCCAAGTGGACGCACCGCCCCGCGTGCCCGGCCTGCACCGGCAGGCCGCGGCTATGCGTCTGCGTCATCGGCGGCGGTCAGGCGGTGACGCCGGCGCGCTCGAACTGCCTGCGCAGCAGGCGCATGCCTGCCAGGCCGCTGACGAGGGCGCAGACCACGGTCGCGAGGATCATGGCGGGCAGCATCCAGTCGACGGCCGTGTCCAGCATGGTGTCCATGTACGCCCGCTCGGTGCCCCTGCCGGTCAGGTACGCCGTGTAGGCGTCCGGGTCCACCCACAGCATGATGTAGGAGCCCATGGGGGCCAGCGAGTAGACGACGAAGGCGGTCAGGTTGAGCGGTTTGACCCTGAACCGGCCGAGGCCGGCGATGATGTCGGCCACGACGCCCAGGAGCGCGGAGCTCACCGCCCACCCCCAGTACATTCCGGTGGCGAACATGATCGCGCCGATGACGACGCCCAGGATGGCCAGCGGGCCGTGCTTGGGGACCTTCGCGATGAGCAGCAGATAGACGGGGCCGGTGAGCAGGGCCGACGCGGCGGGCATCCAGAACGTGAGGACGGGGTTGGGCGCGAAGAAGGCGCTCCCGACGATCATGAACACGAGGAAGACCGCGGTGAAGACGCCGGTCGTGATGAGGTCGCGCGCGGTGAGCCCGGCGAGGTCCCTCGTCGGCATCTGCTCGGCGGAGCCCGCCTCGGCCGGGCCCCTGCCACCGGACTCCTTCTCTCCGGGTCCTCCCTTCTGTCCGGTCCCTCCGTCGCCGGTCGACATCGCTGCTGCCTTGCCCACTTCCCGTCCTTTCCCAACTCAGGTATTGCTAACCTATCCGAGTGTATGGATGGGACGCCGGCCGCAGGCCGTCCGCTAGGCATTCCAGTCCCATCGGCGCATAATCGCGTCTCATCGTCATAGGCCGGGAGGACGTCGGCGTGAGGAAGTCACTGCAGAATCCGCTCTTGGAGAGCGAAGGCTTCGTGGAGGCGCCGCCGGCGGCGGGCATCGGCGGGCTCTGGCACTCGTACCGGTCCGAGGGGCGGGAGTGCACCGGCTGGTTTCACTTCCTCTCCCCCGAGAGGGCGCTGTGGAGCATCAGCATCCACGATTTCACTATGCGCCGCGACTTCATCATGGACGTCGAGCCGCCCAGCTACCTCACGGTCACGTGGTTCAAGTCGATCGCCGGCGAGGAGTTCAGCCCGTATCGCAGGCTCAGGCCCAACAGCGTGTGGGGCCAGAGCATCGGGGGCGGCCCGTGGAAGGGCGTGGCGCACGGCGGCATCCCCGTGCAGAGCGTCGCCATCGAGATCACGCCGGAGTTCTCGGCGCAGTTCCTGAACAGGGAGTACGCGGGCGAGTTCCAGGACGTCGAGCGGGCCTTCGTCTCGCTCGGCTCGGACGGCGAATTCCCCGAGATGAAGACCCTGCTGTCCCGGCTCTGGCCGCGTCCGGGCGACCCCGAGCACTCCGAGCTCTACTACGAAGGCAAGGTCCTCCAGGCGATGGGACTCATCGTGGAGCGCTCCCGGCTGGGCTCGGCGACCGGCGGAGTCAAGCACGTGAACCCGGCCGACCGCGAGCGCATGCACGACATCGTGTGCTACATCGACGACCACTGTTCGGCGAACCTGCGCATCGGCGATCTGGCCAGGATCGCGTGCATGAGCCCCACGAAGTTCAAGGAGACCTTCAAGCTGCTCAACGGGCAGACGGTCACCCAGTACGTGCAGGGGCGGCGGATGAGCCAGGCCGAGCTTCTGCTGCGCCAGCCCGATCTCACCATCGAACAGGTGGGGCGGTCCGTGGGCTATGCCTCCGCCAGCCGCTTCTCCGCGCTGTTCAAGCGCGAAATCGGCATGCTGCCCAGAGAGTACCGTAGGATGCTCGGCGTCTGAGACCCGCCCGCCCGCGTCGACGCTTCGGGCCGGACCTTCACGCAACGGTGCCGCCACCGGCATCGAGGCGGAGCTCGGCCCTCGGGCAAGCCTCAACCACGTCTCATCTCTTGTCGTGGACGCAGTTCTCCACTTCTGTGCACAGGAGAGAGAATGACGGGCAGATGTCCCCGTTCGACGTAGGCGGTGCTCCACTTCTACGCACAGGAGGGAGAATGGCTTTCATGGCAGAGAAGGATATTGACAGTGCGCGGACATCACAGCAAGACGCGGATCCCAAGGCAGCGAAAGGGAATGCTCGGCAGCCGCTCATCGTTCGCATGGGAGGCATACGGGCGGTTCTGGCCTTCGCCTTCAACGTCACGATGAGTCTGGCTCTCATCGCCGTTTTCCCCATCGTCGCGTTGTGGCCTTTCGGCAAGACTCACCATCCCACGGTGGAGATCCACGACGAGGCGGACGTCCTCCAGACCGAGCCCTTGGCCGACGAGCTCCAACGCCTGACGTTCCGTCGGAAGGTGCACGTCGCGGTGCTCACCGTACGCGGCTCCGATATCGTCAATCTCAACGACGAGGTGCTCAAGTACGCCCGCAAGCACAGCGACACCGACGTTCCGTGGATCTCTCAGTCGAATTCCAACTACTGGAGTGATGGTCTGGTGATCTTCGCCGTCGCCCCCGACGGGAGGAAAGTGGGCTGCTACTTCGGCGAGGACATCACGATTCCTCTCCGCCAGCAGGCCGCCGTCCAGAATGCGGCGAAGGATCAGTACCGCATCGGCGACTGGTATGGGGGCACGGTGTCGATGGCGAAGAAGACCGCGGACCTCATGGGCCGTCCCGGCAGCGGAGACGTGGGGACGACCTATGCCATGCCGGGCGTCGTCGCCATCGCGGGCCTGGCGTGGCTCTGCTGCTACCTATATCGCGGGTTGGCGGCCCGACGCCGCGCGCGGGAGGCGTTGCGCCACTACTCCCAGGTCACCCACGACTACGACACCACCGAGCTGCATGCCAGCACGATTCCCGAGGATGAGCCCCACGGCGCTCAGGTGATGGCGCGCTACCGATGGTTCCGCGGGGAGTACGCGAAGTTCACACGGGAGTGGCAGGACTTCGGCGACCCCGTGGGCGCCCAGTGGTTCGACTTGAAGATGCTGGGACGGGTCAGCGATCTCAAGAAGCGTTCCGCCGCGTTGGATTCGCTCGACGACGTCATCGCCAACACCGCCACGCTCCTGACCATGTCCTCCGGCTGGGAGGGCGTCTGGGTCAACGAGCAGGGGCCGGTGATGGAGGACCTGCAGTCGCTCAACCGCCTGTGCGAACAGGTCGACGATTCGCAGGCGACGGTCGACACCGAGGAGACGCGGGCATGGGTCCGCTCTCAGCGCCAACGGCTGAACGCGATGACCTCCGAGCTGGAGGCCGGCGAGCTCAAGCCCTCGACGGCGCTCGACGAGCTGGACGGGATCGCCGACGAGACCGAGACCCAGGCCAGGCGGCTGGCGCGCCGAGCCATCGACTCCGACACCTCACGGTATGCCGATGAACGCCGTCGCCGCTTCAACAACTCGCTGTCCTCGAGCAACAACGCGTCCTACAGCGGCTACTGGCTCTTCAGCGGCACGCACGGATACTACGACCCGCATTCGACGATCCGCCTCAACCCCGACTCCCCCGCGCTCTCGGCCGTCAGCTCGGGCGACGGCGGCGGAAGCCTCTCCGACGACAGCGGCTCGTTCAGCTCCTTCACCCCGATCTCCGACCTGGTGGTGGGCTATTCCTCCGCGTCGTCCTACGTTCCGAGCAGCTCCAGCGGGGGTGGCAGTTCCAGCGGCGGCGACTCCAGCGGAGGGTACAGCGGGGGCGATTTCTCCGGCTCCGGCTCCTCCTCGAGCTTCTGATCCCACCGACGTCGACGCTCCTAGAACGGGAGAGTCCATGCACTCCGCCAGCATCGGAGCCGGTGCCGAGGCCGCCCGGGAGCAGATCAATCCACCGCCGCTCGCGCGGCGCGATCGACGCTTCGGAGTCGTCAGTGCCTTGCTTTCGTGAGGATCCTTGTGGAGATGAGGGAATCGAGACGCCGAACGTCAACGCCTCGGCCGAGCTTGACCTTGATATGCCCGGCGTGCGTCCACAGCTCGAGTTCGGAGTTGAAGTCGATCATCCCCGCGTTCTCCGACGACCACATGATGATCGAGGAGTACGGCAGGGAATAGATCTCGACTTTCTTCCCTGTCATCCCCTGTGCATCGCGCACGATCAGACGTCGGTCCGTGAAGACGGCGGAGTCACGCAAGGTCTTATAAGCGGCGATCGGCTCCTCGCCGTCTATGAGAACCGGTCCGATGTCCCGGGGGATCGGGCACTCCGAGACGAATGTCCACATCGTCAGCACTGACAGTTCCTGCGGCATGGTGCTCCTTTGAAACGGCGATGACCAGATCATACAGCCCGCTGTCAGCCGGGCAGTCCGAGGAGGCGGCGGGTGTAGACGGCCTGGCCGGAGTGCTGGGCGGCGTCGTCGACGATCGAAACCAGCCGCGCGGCGAGGGTTACGGGCGGATCCCAGGAATCGTCGACGACGGCGTCCACATCGTCTTCGCCCACAGCGCGAAGGTAGCCGGCGGCCATGGCGTAGGCGTCGTCGAGGTAAGCCGTGAGCACGGAGATGTCGCCGACCACCACTTTGGCCGCCTGCTCGGGGGTATGGCGCCAGTCCTCGGTGTCGTCGGGGAGGTCCAGGGCGAAGCGCTCCTTGTGGCGCCCGGTGATCCACACCGGCTCGACGCCCGCAAGCGGCGCGATCTGGAAGTCGATCTCCCGGGCGGTGTGCCAGGCGAGCCAGCTCAGCGAGTCCACGCGGGGCGCCTTTTTCGGGGTGGGCTGCGTGTTGGCCTGTTTCACGGTGACGCCGGAGAGCGCGCGGTCGAAACGCTCACGCGAGCGGGACAGGCCGTCGATGAGGAAATCGGAGAATGCCATGGCCGAAACGCTACCACCGCACGGTCGAATCCAGACTGTGGCCGGCGGTCGCCGACTATCGGCCACAAGAAAGGCCACACGCCGCACTTCGAAGAATCGAGTGACGACCTCGGCGCGCGCCAGCAGCCTCGAGCGGAATCCAAAGCACTCACGATTCGACTCACGCCGAATAATGCGCCCCGTATTCTGGGCGTATGAATATGCGACGCCCTGCCTACCGCGACGAGTCCCTCCCGGACATCGCGAGGGTCACGGCCGCGCTGGCGCATCCCTCGCGCACGGCCATGTGCAGCGCGCTCATGGACGGGCGCGCGTGGACCGTCGGCGAGCTGTCCGCCTATGCGGGTATCACACGGTCGACGGGAAGCGAACACGTGAACGCACTCGCGGGAGCCGGGCTCGTCCGCAAGATCCGCCAGGGCAGGCACACCTATGTGGTGTTCTCCGGCGACGACGTCGTCCGCATCATCGAGGGCCTCGGCGTGATCGCGGCGACCCAATCCCCTTCCGCGCGGAGTCTGCGGGCGTGGACGCAGAATCACAACCTGCGCGAAGCCCGCACGTGCTATCGCCATCTCGCCGGCCGTCTCGGGGTTCGCCTCGCGGATCGGATGCGCGCACGGGGATATCTGGATGGCGCCTGGCAGCTGTCGCCGCGGGGGCGGAAGCTGGTCGCCTCGTGGGGTTTGACATTCGAGGCCGTGCCCCGAGGAGAGGCGTGCATGGATTCGATCGAACGTCGCTTCCATTTGGGCGGAAAGCTCGGCGCCGCGCTCACTGAGCTCTATCTCGAGCACAGGTGGATCGTGCGCAAGGGGCAGACCCGTGCGGTGGAACTCACCGAGTCGGGCGAGAAGGCGTTGGAAGGCGCTTCGCTCGCCGAGCGCTGGACCACCGCTCGCTGAAGAGGAGAATCACCCACACAGGTCCTTGATAAACTTATCAAAGCCATAACCCGTTGATAAACTTATCGCCGTGAGGACCCCACTCGATTCGCCTTTCAGCCCGGGCTCCGACACCGTGCCCAAGGTGTGGGCTGGCCGCACCAGTCAGCTCAACGACTGGAGGGACGTCCTTCGCCCACGCCGTCTGGCGGGCATCCATGAGCGAGGCCGCACCATTCTCGGGGAGGCCGGCTCCGGCAAGTCCTCGCTCGTGCGAAGGATCGCACGCGAGGCCACCGAAGCCGGCGACTGGGCGACGCCGCAGCTTCGCATCCCATCCGGCACGGATCCCATCAAGCGGGTCGCCTCCGCGCTCCTCGACCTGTCATCCACAGCCGGCCTTTCCTCTGCCCGGGAGAAACGCATCGGCGATCTCCTGCGCAGGGTCGAGACAGTCGCCGCCTCGGGCATCTCGCTCTCCGTGCGCGCGCAAGACGGACCCGAGCCCTACACCGCCCTCACCGAACTCCTCATCGAGATCGGGCGCGCGGCGATGCGGCGCCAGAACGTCATGGTCATGCTCCACATAGACGAGGTGCAGAACATCGCCGACGAGCATGCGCGCTCACAGCTGCTCATCGCCCTCGGCGACGCCTTGGCCTACGAAGAGACGGTCGCTCTCCCGGGTGGGCCGCAAGTCGACCTCGCCCTGCCCATAGCCGTATACCTGACGGGCCTGCCCGAGTTCGAGGGCATGGCCGGCGCACAGGCGGGCGCCGCTTTCGCGCGTCGATTCCAGACCGTCACTCTCGACGCCATCGACGACGCCGATCTCACGGCCGCACTTCAGACGTTCGTCACCGAAGGCTGGCCGGTCGCCACCGAAGCCGGCGGCACCGAGCGAGTGTTCCTGGCGGCGGACGCTCAGCGGGCCATCGTCGAGAGGGCTCGCGGAGAGCCGTTCCTCTTCCAACTCGCCGGAGAACGCGCCTGGTACGCGGGAACGGACAACCTCATCACGGCCGAGCACGTCAAGGCCGGGTGGCGGAATGCCGCTCCCGAGGCCGAGGCACACGTGCAGCGCATCCTCGACCCGCTTCCGGCTCGCGAGCGCCAGTTCATCGAGGCCATGGCCGAGCTTGCGCCGGAAGAACGATCGCTGACGAACATCGCACGGAAAGCAGGCTACGAGAAGGCTACAGACGCGGGGCCGACCGCGCAGCGCCTGGATCGCGCCCGCAGGATCATCCACCGCGGCAGTCCCTATCGCTTCCGACACCGCGCCGTCGAGGCTCGCCTCACCTCGAACTGGCCCTGGTGAAGCGCACATGCCGAGGGGATGCGCCAGCGCAATCCGGCCATCACTGACGGCTTACCCAGTCGAAAAGGGCAGTGGCCTCATCGTCGGCGAGAATGCTTTCACGCGCGCCGGCGACGAGGAGATGTACACACGTCTGGGCTCCGAGATCAAACAGATCCACGTCACCCCCGAGGCGACTCACTTCTCCATGTACGACCAGGAGCCCTACGTCAGTGAGAACACGGGGCGCCACACACAACAGTGAGGGTCGCCAACGCGGGAGCAGCAGAAGGCGATTCACCGGTGACCAGCAGCACTCTCATCGCCGATGTCATCGGCAACCCGCTGCTAGAGGACTACGGCCGTTTTCTGTTCCCCATCGCCTTCAACCCACCCTGGCCCGGCGACACCTTGGCCGACGTGGCCGGCCTGCTCACCTGGCGCTCCTTCGTCAACACGGACACCACGGTCGACGTCGTGGGCGACCTGCTCGGGCGGCGTGAGCGCGGCGAGGTCGTCTTCCACAGCATCTACACCGAGGCGGAGAAGGCCTCCGATCCCACGCTGAGGGACACCGGGATCTTCGTTTCCTCGGCTCAGGGGAGCACTGCGGGCGGGCGCCCGCGGGTGGCCGTGTGCAGCGCGGGCGGTGGTTTCGCCTACGCGGGCTCCATCCACGACTCGATGCCGCACGCCCTGTGGCTCTCCCGCCACGGCTACACGGCCTTCACACTGCAATACCGCCCGGATCTTCGCAGCGGTTGCGCGGACCTGGCCCGGGCCATCTCCTTCATCCACTCCCGCGCCGACGAGCTCGACGTGGACCCCGCCTGCTACTCGCTGTGGGGCGGCTCCGCGGGAGCGCGCCTGGCCGCAGCCCTCAGTTCCTACGGTCCCGCTCGATTCGGAGGTGGCGACGTGCCCGGTCCCGGCACCGTCGTCATGCAGTACACCGGGCACTCGGAGATCACCGGGACGGAACCGCCTACCTACGCCTGCGTCGGCACGGCTGACGGGATCGTCTCCTGGCGCACCATGCAGGCGCGCACCGACGCCATCGCGGCCGCGGGGACGCCGTCGGAGTTCCACGCCTACGACGGTCTGCCCCACAGCTTCGGGCTCGGCATCGGCACCGCCGCCGAGGGCTGGATCGAAGACGCCGCCGCCTTCTGGCAGAAGCAGATCGACGCTGCCAGCCCAGCCACCGCTGATACCCCGCCGTGCGCGTGGATGACCGACGGGGCCGTCGAGGCCGAGCTCGCTCAGCAGTGGGTGCGCCACCTGGCCTCCCGCTTCGGGGACACCGGCCTGTGGCCGATCGCGGTGACGGGGTACGACGACGGCTTCGGCGCGCTCCGCTCAGGGCCCCAGCGCCCCCAGCGGGAAGGTTACGGCGCCGTCGGAAAGCGGCATCGTGGGCCCGTCCGCGGTGACGACGGCGGTGAACGCCGGGGACGGCGTCCGCGCGGTGTCGACGTCGGCCACGAAGGCGGCGAGCGAGGCCTGCGCCGTCGGGATCTGGCGCCGGCCCAGCTTGACCTCGAAGGCGGCCCAACGGCCGTCGTCGAGCTCCACGACGGCGTCCGCCTCCTTGCCGGCCTTATCGCGGTAGTGGTGGACGTGCCCGCCGAGAGCCTCGGCGAAGACCCTCAGGTGCTGCACCACCTGGGACTCGAACCACAGTCCGGCGGTCTCCAGGTCCTCCAGGAGCCGCTCGGCGGACGTGGCCGTCACCGCGGCGGCGAGCGCGGGGTCGACGAAGTGCAATTTCGGGGAGGTGCGCACCGCGTAGCGCGACCGCAGGTGGGGCGCCCAGGGAGGCTGCTCCTCGATGATGAACAGGCGTTTGAGGGCGTTCACGTAGGCGACGGCGGTCTGGGCGGTCAGGGACTGCCCGGACACGTCCTTGGCGATGGTGCTGAAAGACGCCTCCGTCCCCACGTGCCGGGCGAGGGAGCGCATGAGCGCGCGCAGGCGCACGGGGTCCCTGCGCGGTTCGCCGTCCAGACGGCCGACGTCGATATTGATGACGTCCTCGACGTAGTCGCGCAAGTGGCGCTGCGCCTGGCGGGTCGTCAGGTCGTGGTCGCCCGGCCATCCGCCGTGCACCAGGTCGTCCAGGACCTCGGGCACGCCGGTTCCCGAGTCGAGCACCGGTTCCGGAGCCCGGCCGTCGAACAGGCCCGCCAGGCTGACGCCGCCGTCGCCCCGGCCCCGTTCGAACAGGGTCATGGGCCGCATCCGGATCCGTGAGAGCCGGTGCGCGCCGGAGTGACGGGAGGCGTCCTCGGCCGGGACGCAGGAGCCGGTGAGGATGAACTGGCCCGGAAGACGGCGGGAGTCGATCTGCCTGCGCACGAGGTTCCACAGCGAGGGCTCGATCTGCCACTCATCTACGAGTCGCGGCACGTCGCCTCTCAGGAGGAGCGACGGGTCGACCTCCAGGGCGGCGCGGATCTGCGGCAGCCCCGAGTCCAGTGCGACCTCGGAGGAGGCGTGCTGCCGCCCGGTCATGGTCTTGCCGCAAGCGCGGACGCCCTCGATGAGGATGCCGCCCGAGTAGCCGAGCGAGTCGTCGATGAGCCGGTCCACGACCCGCGGCAGGTAGCCCTTCTGCCCCATCGGCCTCTCCCCTCAGCATGGCCGCACGACGTCGACCCGGCCCGCGGCACCTCCTCAGTCGTTCATGTGGCGCCGTTTCAGTCGTTCATCTGGCGCCATTGTAATCGTTCATGTGGCGTCCGGGCCGCCGCGCCCCTGCCCGGCCCGCGCGGAGCGGTAGTACGCCACCGCGACCTGGGTCCGATTGCGCAGCCCCAGCTTGGCCAGGATCGAGCTGATGTGGTTGCGCACCGTCCCCTCGCTCATGAAGAGCCGCCGCGCCACCCCGGCGTTGTCGAGGCCCTCCGCCACGGCCTCGACCACCTCGTACTCGCGCTCGGTCAGGGGCGCGAACACGGCCCCGCGCGGCGCGGGCCCCCGGCCCGGCGCGCCCGTCCGCCCCAGGCCCATGGCGGCGCTGCGGGAGAGCACCTCCCCCTCCAGCACGCACACCCCGGCCATGACGCTGCGCAGCGCCGGGGCGAGACGGGCGACGTCCTGCTTGACGAGGTAGCCGCGCGAGCCCATCTTCAGGGCCCGCACAATGTACTCGTCGTCGGAGAAGGTGGTCAGGAAGACGATGCGCGCGCCCTCATCCTCGGCGAGGATCCGCTCGGCGGCGGCGAGCCCGTCGCCCAGCGGCATCCGGATGTCCATGAGCAGGACGTCGGGGCGCAGCCGCCGGTACTGCTCGACCGCCTCGGGTCCGGAGCCGCCCAGGCCCACGACGTCGATATCGGCCTCCGCCGACAAGATGGTGGCCAGCGACTGGGCGACGAAGGCGTCGTCGTCGACAATGAGCACTCTCATGCTCCGCCCTTCGGAATCGTTGCGATGACGGTGAACCTCGGGTGCGGGGCCAGGCGCACCGCCCCGCCCAGCGCCTCAAGGCGCTCGCTCATGGAGCGCAGCCCCAGACCGGCGGGGGCGCCGTTCGGAAAGATGCTGCTCGGCGCCCCGCCGCCCGGCCACTGGCCGCGCTCGGGAACGGCGCCGTCGTTATCGACCGCGACCCGCCAGAACGCAGGGTAGTCGGAGACCCTCACCCGCGCCGAGGAGGCCCGCCCGTGCCGCGCGGCATTGGTCAGGGCCTCGCGCACCACCGCGACGAGGCAGCGCGTCACCGCCGGCGGGGGCGCCTCCTCCAGGGGGCAGTCGACCTCCACATGGCCGATGCCGCACCGCGAACCCAGCAGGTTGAGCGAGGTCGCCAGGTCCTCGCCCTCGTCGGACAGCGCGTGGACGGACCGGCGCATGGCGCTCAGGGCCCCGTCCAGCCCGCGGTCCAGCTCCGCCAGGTCGGCCGCGACGGCGGGCTCGCCCCGATGGGTGACGGCCAGGGCCTTGACCTGAAGGAGCAGGCGGGTCAGCAGGTGCCCGACGCCGTCGTGGATGTCGCGGGCGATGCGCGTGCGCTCGGCCAGGGCCGCGGCGCGCGTCTCGTGCTCCCGAGCCTCCTCCAGGCGGGCGCGCGAGGCCCGCAGTGCCACGACCTTCTCGTGCAGATCGTCCCTCATGGCGTGCAGGCGCTCGCGCGCCGCCTCCTCCTGGGCGGTGCGCAGGGCCAGGCGGGCCGCCAGGAGCGCCACGACCGCGCCCGCCACCGCACTCCCCGCGCCCGCGGCGCCCCGGGCCCGCACCACCGGGACCACCGGCAGCGGGGCGCAGCAGACCGCGAGCAGGCGGGCCCGCCGGGAACCGAGGGCCCACTGGCGCACCAGGTCGTAGACGACCAGCGGCGCGCCCACCGCCGAGGCCGCCCACGGGCAGCCGGCCAGCAGGTAGAAGGCAGGAAGGGCGATCGCCCCGCGCCGCCCGTCCGCCACCGCGCACAGCCCGCCGACGACGACGGCCAGGAGGAGCCAGACGACCTCGGCCGCCCCGACGGCCCCCGCCGCAGGCGCCAGCGCCATGAGCAGGCACGCCCCCAGGACCGCGCCCCTGTCCGCCAGAACCCTCACGCGGCGATTATCGGCGACGGGCGCCGCGAGCGCCGTCGGCGCGCGACGGGGCGATGACAGAAGTCATGCCCGGCGCCGCCGGGCCATGACAGCGGGCACTTCCGCCCGCCCGGGCGCGGACGCGAGCATGGACGCGCATCGCGCCACCGCGGAAGGAGACCACATGAACGACCAGGCCCCGCCCACGACCGACCGGGCCGACCGGGCGGTGACCATACGCTCCCTGGTCAAGCGCTACGGGGAGCTGATCGCGGTCGACGGGCTGTCGCTGGAGATCGGGCGGGGCGAGGTCCTCGGCCTGCTCGGCCCCAACGGCTCGGGCAAGACCACGACGATCAACTGCCTCCTCCAGCTGCTCACCTACGACAAGGGCGAGATCCGGGTGTTCGGCAGGCCCATGAGCGCCACCGCCTACGACCTCAAGCGCCGCATCGGCGTGGTGCCCCAGGAGGTGGCCGTCTTCGACGAGCTCACCGTGGCGGAGAACATCGACGCCTTCTGCGCCTTGTACGTGAATGACCGCGCCCGGCGCCGCCGCCTGGTCGAGGCGGCGATCGCCTTCGTCGACCTGGAGAAGTTCGCGAGCTTCAGGCCCAAGAGGCTCTCCGGCGGCCTGCTGCGCCGGCTCAATATCGCCTGCGGCATCGCCCACGCCCCCGAGCTCATCATCTTCGACGAGCCCACCGTCGCCGTCGACCCCCAGTCCCGCAGCGCCATCCTTCAGGGCATCAGGCGCCTCAACGAGCGCGGCGCCACCATCATCTACACGAGCCACTACATGGAGGAGGTCGAGGAGCTGTGCCGCAGGATCGTCATCATGGACTGCGGCAGGCAGGTCGCCGCCGGCACCGCCGACGAGCTCAAGGCCATGATCGGCACCGGCGAGCGCATCCGCATCGAGGTCGTCGACCCCGTCCCGCCGGGCGAGGGGACCCTGGAGTCCCTGCGCCGCCTGGAGCACGTGCGCACCGCCTCCTGGCAGGCCCCGGGGCTCGTCGTCGAGTGCGCGCCCGGGGCGCACAACCTCTCCGACGTCATGGGGGCGCTGGCCGGGGCGGGCGCGACCTGCGGCCGGGTGACCTCCGAGCCACCGACGCTCAACGACGTCTTCCTGGAGATCACCGGGCGCGCCCTGCGGGACGAGGCGGCCTGACATGAGAGCCGTCTTCACCTACCAGGTGCTCCGGCTCCTGCGCGACAAGGTCCTCCTGGTGTGGACGCTGGGCCTGCCGATCGTCCTGTCGCTCATGTTCATGGCGATGTTCTCGGGCCTGGAGAAGGCCTACGAGACCACCCCCATGAGCTTCGGCGTCGTCCGGGACGAGGCTTACCGCTCGGCCCCCGGCCTGGACGCCCTCGTCGAGCGCGTCTCCGCCGCCGACGCCGACCCCCGCCTCATCGCCGAGGTCGCCCACTCCACCGCGTCCGAGGCCGAGGCCGCCGCGAAGCGGGGCGACACCGCGGGCTACCTCGCCGTCGAGAACGGCGGCCCCGTGCTGCACGTGACGCAGGAGGGCGACGACGAGCCCTCGCTGAGGGTCCTGCGGGTGGTCATGGACTCCTACGCCCAGACCCGGGCCCAGCGGGAGGCGGCCATCGCCGCCGGGGCGGCGCCCGAGCGGGTCGCCGGGCTCGGGACGGCGCACGGCTTCACCCACTCGGTCCCGGTGACGCGCACCCCGGTCAAACCCGCGACCCGCTACTACTTCGCGCTGCTCGCCTTCGCCGGCGGCATGGGGGCGGCCGTCGCCGTGCTCGCCGTGCAGGGCATCATGGCCGCCTCGCCCCTGGGCGCGCGGCGCACCATGGCGGGCCTGCCCCGCTGGAAGGTCCTCACGGCCGCGCTCGCGGCCTCGTGGGTGTGCGTCCTGGGCTGCCTGCTCATCGCCTTCGCCTTCATCGCCCTGGTCGTCGGGGTGGACTTCGGCCCGCATGCGCCCCTGTGCCTGGTGGCGATCGGCCTGACCGGCCTCATGTCGAGCGCGGCGGGCGCCGCCCTGGGGACGATCCGGAGAATGAGGATCGACATGGTCATCGCGATCACCGTCCTGCTGTCGCTGTTCACCGGGCTCTACGGGCCCGGCGCCCAGTCGCTGGCCGACGCCGTCGAGCGCGGTGCGCCCCTCCTGACCCGGGCCAACCCCCTGTGGCAGTGCGCGCACTGCTTCTACGGGCTGCTCTACTACGACTCCCTCGTCCCCTTCGCCCGCAGCTGCGCCGTCCTGACGGGCATGGCGGGCCTGTTCCTCGCCATCGCCCTGATCCGCGCCAGGAGGATGAGCCATGAGCACCTTTAAGACGTCGCTGAGGATCGTGGCGGCCCACTGGATGTACGTCCTGGTCTACCTGGTCTGGCTGTCCATGCTCGGCCTGCTCACCGGCGTCGCCCAGAGCGGGGACGCGTCCGACCGGGTCGAGGAGACGACGGTGAGCGTGGCCGTCATCGACCGCGACGGGTCGACGATCTCGCAGGGGATCAAGCGCTACGTCGAGTCCGTGGGCGAGGCGCGGGACCTGGAGGACTCCGAGCGGGCCATGCAGGACGCCACCGCGCAGAACCGCATCGACTACATCCTCATCATCCCCGCCGGCTACGGGGAGGAGGTCCGGCGGGCCGCGCGCGCAGGAGCCGCCCCGCCGCGGATGGACAGCGTCATCGGATACGAGTCGGCCTCGGGCGCGCTCATGAACGTGCGCATCGACTCCTATGCGGGCCAGGTCGTCGACTACCTGTCCGCCGTCACCGAGGACCCGGCCCGGGCCGTCGCCCTGGCCGATGACACGACGGCCCGCTCCGTCCCGGCGCGGCGGATCGCCCGGGACGCCGCGCCCCTGCCCCGCAGCCTCGCCGTCTACGCCCAGTTCTCCCTCTACCCGCTGGTGGCCTTCGCCGTCGTGGCCATCTCGGCGCTCATGACGGCGCTGGGGCGCCGGGCGGTCCGCTCCCGCCTGGCCGCCGCCCCGGTGAGCGGCTGCTCGCGCAGCCTCGGGCTGCTGGGCGCCTGCCTGGTCATCGGCGCGGTCGGATGGCTGTGGATCTTCGGGCTCGGGATCGCGGTCTTCGGCGCCGGCTCCGTGACGGCCTCGGCGCCCCTGCTGGGGGTCGTCGGGGCGGCCCTGGGCGCCTACGCGCTCGTGGCGGTGGCCGTGGGCTTCCTCATCGGACAGATCGGCCTGGGGCGCAGTGCGGCGAACGCGGTGGCCAATATCGGCGGCATGGCGCTGTCCTTCATCGCCGGGGCGTGGGTCCCCAGCAGCTGGCTGCCCGACGCCGTCGTCGCCGTCTCCCGCTTCACGCCCGGCTACTGGGCGGTCCGGGCGATCTCCGGGGCGCACACCGCCGCCTCGATGTCCGCCGACGCCATCGGCCCCCTGCTGGCCGACTGCGGCGTGTGCGCCCTGTTCGCCCTCGCCATCGCCTGCGCGGGCATGGCGGTGGGCCGCACCCGGGCGCGGTCGTCGCTGTGAGGCGGCGGCCCGCGCCGCAGGGGCTCAGCGCCGCTCGGTCGTCGAGCCGGCCAGCGGGGCGTCCCCGGGGCGGGCCAACGGGCCCACGAGTTCGTGGGGGACGTAGGGCTCCTCCAGGAAGGCGACGTCCTCCTCGGTGAGCGTCAGGTCCAGGGCGCGCACGGCGTCGTCGACGCGACTGGGCCGCGAGCAGCCCACGATGGGGGCGGCCACGCCCCTGGCCCAGTGCCAGGCCAGGGCGACGTCGGCCATGGCCACCCCGTAACGCCCGGCGAGCTCGGCGACGCGCTCGATAATGGGCATGTCGGTCTCGCGCTCGCGGTCGTACTTGGAGCGCATGGTGGCATCGGTGGTCGAGCGCACGGAGTCGGAGTCCCAGGTGGGGCGCGTCAGGTGCCCGGAGGCGAGCGGGCTGTAGGGCGTGAGCGACATGCCGTACTGGCGGCACACGGGGATCATCTCCCGCTCGTCCTCGCGGTGGAGCAGGTTGTAGTGGTTCTGCATGGACGAGAACCTGGTCCAGCCGCCCGCGTCGGCCGCCACCTGCATATTGTGCAGCTGGTAGGCGTACATGGCGCTCGCCCCCAGGGCCCGCACCTTCCCGGAGCGCACGAGGGAGTCGAGGGCCTCCATGGTCTCCTCGATGGGGGTGGTGTAGTCGAAGCGGTGGATGATGTACAGGTCGAGGTAGTCGGTGCCCAGGCGCTCCAGCGTGCCGTCGATCTCGCGCTCGATGGCCGCGCGCGACAGGTGCCCCTCGTTGAAGTAGACCTTGGACGCCAGGACCACGTCCGCGCGCGCCACCCCCAGGTTCTTCAGCGAGGCCCCGATGAACTCCTCGCTCGTGCCGTGGGCGTAGACATTGGCGGTGTCGATGAAGTTGACGCCCAGCTCCAGGGCGCGGGCGATGACGGCCCGGGTGGCCTCCTGGTCGATGACCCACTGGTGGAAGTCCGGGAAGACCCTCCCGAAGCTCATGCCTCCGAGGCACAGCCTCGAAATGGTGATGTCCGTGGTGCCGAGTCGGGTGTACTCCATTGTCCGGTCTCCTTCGGTGCGCGAGTCGAGCGCGTCAGGGGCGCCCCGGGCCCAGTCTGCCCCGGGCGGGGCCCCGCAGCCAGGTCCTGGTGGATCCCCCCCCGCGGGCCCGGCGCCGCGACCCGGCTCCATGGCGCGCGGCGGGAGGCCGAGGACTCCGTCGGACGTCCGCGGCCTCACTCCTCCTGGCAGACGCCCGCGGCGGCGTCGGCGACCTCCAGGCAGTTGCGGCGCAGGACCTCGATCTGCTCGGGGGTGGCGTCGTCGATGTGGATGCCGGCGGCGACGGACACCGCCTCGCCCGTGGCGATGCACAGGCGCCGCGCCACGGCGGCCGCCACCTCCGCGTCCTTGTGCCCGGGTACCGTGGCCACCCACAGGTCCGCCCGCGACAGCCGTGCGCCGTGCAGCAGCGGCCCGGGGCTGGCCAGCGCCTGGCCGCCCACGTGCGGCAGCGTGCCGCCGTGGAGGAAGCAGGCCAGCCCTTGACCCCCGGTGCGCGCGACCTCCAGCGTCACCCGGAGGCGGCCCTCCCCGGCCTGCACCGAGAACGTCCTCATGGCCGGCCCTCCCAGGGTCGGAGGCGATCGTAGTCGATCCCGAACTGCATCAGGATCCTGCCCACCACATGGTCCACCTGGTCGGCCGTGGTCTCGCAGCCGTTGTAGAAGGTCAGCACCGGCGGCAGCACCACGTACCCGTCCTCCGTCGCGCGCAGCAGGTTGCGGCAGTGCGCCCGGTTCAGCGGCGCCTCGCGCGGCACGAGCACCACCTTGCGGCCCTCCTTGGCGCACACGTCGGCGGCGCGCACCAGCAGGTCGTCGTCATAGGCATTGACGATGGCGGACAGACTCTTCATGGAGCAGGGCGCCACCGCCATTCCGCTCGTTTCGAACGAGCCGGAGGAAATGGCGGCGGCCTGATCGCGATTGTCCCACACGACGTCGGCCAGGCCCTCCACCTGCGCCATCTCCAGGTCGGTCTCGTGCTCGAAGGTGAGCCGGGCTCCCTCGGTGATCACGAGATGTACCTCGACGTCGGCCCGCGCGCTCAGCGCCTGCAGCAGGCGGTAGCCGATCTGCACCCCCGAGGCTCCCGTAATTCCAACGATGATTCGCTTCACGACAATCCTTTCCGGCAGCTGTCGATCAAGACCTGGAACCCGGCCGGGCTACATGAGTCCCAGCAGGTGGAACCAGATCGCCTCCACGATCACGACGACGAACACCACGACCGTGAGCGGGACGCCCATCCTCACGGCCTCCTTGGCGCTGTATCCCGCGTTGTCCCCGCCCTCTCCCACGAGAATGGCCAGGTTGTGGAACGGCAGGATGTAGTGGATGTTGATGGCCGAGAAGACCATCATGGCGACGGCGATGCTGCTCACGCCAGAACCGGACGTGAAGGCGATGAACGCCGGCACGCATATGCCGAGCACGGCCATGACCGAGCCCATGAACATGTGGATGACCACCGTGATGACGGCGATCAGCAGCGCCAGCACGAACAGGTTGTCCGGCACGGAACCGGGGAGCACGACGCTCGCGATCCAGCCGTTCATGCCGGTCGCGCCGCCGACCGTGCCGATGCCCATGGCGGCCGTGAGGAACACCAGCGTGCTGACGGGCACGGAGCCCCATGTCGCGGGGGTGATCACCTCGCCGACCACGGGCAGGGCCAGGACGGCGCCCACCAGCAGGGTGACGAAACCGATATTGAGCCCGGTCATGGACTCGGTGAGCCACAGCGCGATGGCGATGACCAGCCAGACGACCGTGCGCTTCTCCTCAATGGTCACCGCGCCGAGTGCCCGCTGCTTCGCCCGCACCTCGTCGAAGTCGATGCGCATCTCCTTCTCGGGTTTGAAGAGGACGAGTCCCAGTCCCAGCGTGCACGTCGTGGCGACGAGCATGGGCACCGACATGTAGACGAACCACTGGATGAAGGAGCAGCCGTCGTCGGCGTAGGAGGCCACGAGCGGATTGAGGGTGGCGTCGCCGGTGAGGAAGAACATCGATCCGGGCGCAGCCGCAGCGAACACGAGGAAGCCCACCTTGTTCTTGTCGCCCCGGGGCATCTTGGCCGCGTCGCAGATGACGAGCATGACCGCCAGGATCATGAAGGCGCGCGGGAAGGGGTGCGGGATGAGCAGCGACAGGATGAACGTGAGCGCGAAGATGCTGACCACGAGCGAGGTCCAGCCGCGCACGAACTTGAGCGCGAACCAGTAGGCGATGCGTCCGCCCAGGCCGGAGTCCTTCACGGCGGCGGCAATGAGGTAGGCGCCGATGACCATCCACATCTGCATCTTGGTCCACGATTCGAAGACCGTGGCCGTATCGGACGTGCCGGTGAGGATGAGCAGTGCGAGATAGACGGCGGAGACATAGGCCGGCTGGGCCACGCCCAGCGCCCACCACACCACGGTCATGAGGGTGAGCGCCAGGCAGTGCCGACCGGCGGCGGAAATGGGCGCGAGGCCGTCGAGCGGGGCGATCCACACCAGGGCGCAGACCACAATGCCCGCGATGAGACCCGCCGTGCGCTTGTCGAGTTTCATGCGCGCCCCTTCCCTCAGCGGGCGAGCTCCGCGGCCCACTTGTCCTCGTCGATGTCGAGGAAGTGGCAGCGCCGGAAGTCTTCCTTGAGATCGTAGGGGACCGTGCAGTCGAAGATGGCCTTGCAGGCGATGCCGTGCACGCGGATGGACGGGTCGAACGCCGGGTCGTTGGACGGATCCAGCACGTGGCAGTGGCAGCCGGGGATGGCGATGAGGTCGGTGTCGGCCTGGAAGCGCGTGGTCATGGCCCACATCACGTCGCTCATGTCGAAGATGTCCACGTCCTCGTCCACCAGGAACACGTGCTTGAGCTCGGAGAAGGCCGAGAAGGCGAGCATGGCGGCGTTGCGCTGGCGCCCCTCGTCGTTGACGGAGCTCTTCTTGAACTGCAGGACGGCCACGAACTTGCCGCCGCCGCAGGGGGCGGCGTGCACGTTGAGCAGACGCCCGGGGATGGCCGTCTCGACCATCTTGTAGATGGAGGCCTCGGTGGGGATGCCTGCCATGCTCACGTGCTCGTGCGACGGGCCGATGCAGGACTGCATAATGGGGTGCTCGCGATGGGTGACGGCGGTGACGTGGATGACGGGCAGCGCGGGCTTGGCCTCGCCGGTGTAGCCGGGGAACTCCGGCATGGCCCTGCCGGTGCCGGTGTTGACGTCCTCGCGCACCGTGTCGGTGATGGACAGGTATCCCTCAATGACGTACTCGGCGTGGGCGATGCAGGTCTCGGGCACGGTGAGGGCGGGCGCGAGCTCCACGGCCCTGCCGCGGATGGCGCCGGCGATCTGCAGCTCGTTGTAGCCCAGCGGCGTGGTGGGCGCCTCGAAGCCGGCGCACATGTACACGGCCGGGTCGAGGCCGATGGACACGGTGACGGGCATGTCCTCGCCCTTCTTCTTCCACTGGTCGAAGAAGGCCCCCAGGTGGCGGCTGCCCGGCGTGATCCACATGCCCATGGTGTCCCTGCTCTCGATGCACAGGCGGTGGATGGTGACGTCGGTGTCGCTGTTGAAGGGGCTGTGGCCGGCGATGAGGCCCATGGTGACGTAGGGGCCGGCATCCTCGGGCGTGTTGGTGGGGGCGGGCACGAGCGTGCGCAGGTCGAAGTCGGGGTCGGATGTCAGGTGCACGACCTCCTGGCAGTCGATGTGCTCGCCCTCGGCGATGAGCGCGGGCGGGATGGTCTCGGAGAGCTTCCTGCCGATCTGCAGGCCCAGGAAGCGCTCGTCCATGCCCAGCAGGGCGGCGACGCGCTTGCGGCTGGAGAGCAGGCCGATGGCGACCTTGGCGTCGTCGAACCCCTTCACATTGTTGAAGACCATCGCCGGTCCCTCCCCGGTGGGGCGCTCGACGGTGCCGCCGGCGCCCACGTGGCGGTAGACGCCCGAGACCTCGGCGTTGCAGTCGACCTCCGTATCGGTCTCGAGCAACTGGCCGGGCATGTCCCTCAGAAACGTCAGGGCGCTGCGCAGGTCGTGGATCTTGTCGTGAATCTCTTCGTGGGTCTTCGCCATGGCTATGGCCTCCTTCTTGCCCGCCGGGGGGGCGCGGGGGCCTTCGTTGGCCCCGCGGACGGAGCCATGGTGCAACTGTGCAGCTGGTATCGGGTCAAGGGGCTGCCGACGCCGATCAGGCCAGCAGGATCTCGAGCCGGCAGAAGTCCGCGGTGCGCTCATCGGTGTGGAAGACCGCGTCGAGCAGGCAGCGGTCCACCACCGGCCCCGCCGCCCGCATCCCCCTGCCGTCCACCCAGGACAGGAGCTCGCGGGCCGGCTGCACGTCGTAGGGCATCGAGTGCTTGTACATGCAGGCGTACTCCCCCGCCGGCAGGGTGACGACCTCGACGTCCCCGAGTGGGACCTCGCGCGGCAGGATGACAATGCTCCCCGCGCCGGCGAGCGGGAGATCGCCCGCGAGCGCTTCGGCGTCGAGCAATGACCCGAACCCGCACGAGGGGATCGAACCGGCGTCCAGGAGCCGGCCCCAGGCGTCCATGAGCGCCAGGTGCAGCCGCTTGGGGTTCATGTCGTCCGTCGGGTACGGCGCGAAGATCGCCCGCCGCTCCTCAAGGCGGCGCACGTGGGGGATGTTCGCGTTCTTCTCCCGCATGGTCGTCGCCGCGAAGATCGTGTCGAGTTGGGCGATCTCCTCCTGCTGGAGCCGCAGGCGGTCGATTTCCGCATCGATCTGCGACATGCGCTCGACCAGCAGTTCGTGCATGCCATCCACCGAGCACTCCTCCAGGTACTGCCCGATCCTGGCCAGCGGCACGCCCATCTCCTTGAGCAGGCAGATCAGGCGCAATCGCGGGACCTGATCGATCGAGTAGTAGCGGTAGCCGTTCGCGCCCACGTGCTCGGGCTTGAGCAGCCCGTTGCGGTCGTACAGGATGAGCGTCTGCCGCGAGACGCCGTGCAGCGCCGCCATCTCGGAAACCCTGATGAGGTCGTCGCCTCCCATGCCGATCCTCTTCGTCGATCCTCTTCCGGCTCTTCATCGTCCGGGGGCTCGGGGTCGAGACTAGCGGAGGGGCCGAGGCTCCGGGCGATGAGGAATCCGCACGCCGGGCCCGGGGACACGCCGTCCGCCCGCGCTATCACCGCCCGGAACTCATGGGCGCAGGCAGGCCAGCGGAATGACGAGGACGCCGTCGTCGCGGCGGTATGCGGTGGCGCCCGCGGTGACCACGGCGAGGAAGGACGGCTCGCCCATGCGATCCGCGTCCACGCGCTCACGCAGCCGCCTCAGGTGAGTCGCGGCCTCATCGAGCTGACGGCTGCCGAGCTTGACCTCGATCGGAGCCCACCGTCCGTCCGCGAGGACGATGACGGCGTCCGCCTCCAGCCCGGTCTTGTCCCGGTAGTGGAAGACGGCCCCGTCGATCGCCTCGGCGTAGACCCGCAGATCGCGCACGCACAGCGATTCGAACTGCAGTCCGAAGGCCTCGAAGTCGCGGAGCAGGTCGGCGGGCGTCCAGCGCATGACTGCGGCGCCGATCGACGGATCGACGAAGTGGCGGGTCGGGCTCGTGCGAATCGCGGTCTTGGAGCGAAGCGCGGGATTCCACGCCGGCAGGTCCTCCACGACGTAGGCGCGGGAGAGGGCGTCGAGATAGTCGCTGACCGTGTTGGGCGCCATGGCGCCGTCGTTGACGGCCAGGTCCGCCGCGATCGTCGTCTGCGAGGCCTGGGTGGAGACGTGACGGGCGTAGGCGCGCATGAGCGCGCGCATACGAGTCGAGTTCCGCAAGACGCCGTCCATGCGGGCGACGTCGGAGTCTATGAGGCCCTCGACATAGGTCCGCGCCCGGCGACCGGGGACCGGCGCAGCACCCGCCGTGACGGCGGCGGGCCATCCCCCGCGGCACAGGACCCGGGCGATGTCCTCGACGTCGAGCGGGGCGACGTCGGCGACCTCCTCCTCTCCGTCGAAGAGACGCTGCAAGGAGATCCGACCGCTGGAGTCCTCCGACTCGAAGAGAGTCATGGTCCGCATGACCATGGAGGCGATCCTCCCGACGCCGGAGTGCGCCCCGCCGACGGTGGGCGTTGACGAGCCGGTGAGGATGAACTGCCCCGGCTCCCCGCGGATGTCGACGGCGAAGCGGACGGCGTCCCACAACTGCGGCGCCATCTGCCACTCGTCGATGAGCCGGGGCGTTCGCCCCTCCAGAAGCGCCGAGGGCTTGGCATCGGCGAGTGCGAGGTAGGACGCACTGCGATCGGGATCCTGGAGGTAGACGATGCTGGCGGCCTGCTGCAGGGATGTCGCCGTCTTACCGCACCACTTGGGCCCCTTCACCTGCACTGCGCCGCTGACGGCGAGAGCCTCGGCGAGCACGCCATCGGCGATCCTGGCCATATAACGTGCAGGCACCATCGACGCTCCTCAACCGAGAACACTGCTGTTTCAGGAAGAAGTCTACCTCGTTGCGTGAGTTGGACCGGTTCCGTTGCGTGAGTTGGACCGGTTTGATTGCACGAGTCGGACCGGCGCCGGAGGGGCGGGACCCGAGTGGGACACGGCCCGATGCCGACGTGGCCAATATCATTGTGCCGCCCCGGGACAGCCCGAGCCTCCCCCCGGCGCCGTCAGGAGGGGCGGCCTACGATGACGCGAGCAGACCGGGCCCGGAAGGGACACCGCCCCGGGACATCGGCGGCCCGTGGAGCCGCGACGCGAACGACGCGAAGGAGAGGCATGCTCACCACGTCCAAGGCCCTCAAGGTCATTGGCGGCGCGGCGCTCGTCGCGGGCGCCTTCACCGCCTTCTCCCGCCTGCGCTACCGGCGCTCGGCGGCGGCGACCCTGGCCGAGTACACCGTGCTGCCGACCAAGGCGCTCAAGTCCCGCATACCGGTGACCGACTGGATCGCGCGGGCGGCGGGCCGGCCCGAGCCCCGCCGGGCGCTGTCCTTCCCCTTCTGGTCGCGGTCCCACTACGACGTCGAGAGGCGCGAGGACGACGGCATGCCCGTCTACTACGTCAGGCCGTACGCGCCGTCGGACACCGTGGTCGTCTACCTCCACGGCGGCGGCTACGTCACCACGGCGTCCCTGGGCCAGTCCCTGCTCATCGACAATCTCACCCGCCGCACGGGCGCCGACTTCATCGTGCCGCTCTACCCGCTGGCGCCCCATCACACGTGGCAGGAGGCGCACCGGCTCGTGCTGGACCTGTGCGCGCGTACCCTGTCCGAGAACCCGGACAAGCGGATCATTCTCATGGGCGACAGCGCGGGCGGGGGCCTGGCCCTGGTCATCGCCCTGTCGCTGGCGGAGCGGGGCGTCCGCCAGCCCGACGAGCTGATCCTCCTGTCCCCCTGGGTGGACATCACCCACACGAACCCGGATATCGCCCACTACGCCGACGTCGACCCCCTCATGGAGCCCGGTCCGCTCACGACCGTGGGCGAGTCGTGGGCGGGCGACACGCCCACGAGCGACTGGCACCTGTCCCCTATCAACGGGGACCTGTCCGCGCTGCACCGGGTCACCACCTTCGTGGGCAGCCGGGAGATCTTCCTGCCCGACAATGCGCTCCTTCACGACAGGCTCGTGGAGGCCGGCGTCCACTCCGACCTGCACGTGGGGGAGAATCTCAACCACGTCTACCCGATGCTCCCCTCCCCCGAGGGGCGCCGGGCCCGCCATGAGATCATCCGGATCATCTCCGACCGCAGGGGCTCCCGGGCGCCGACGCCGCCCGCTGAGGCGTCCGGCCCCGCTCAGATCGACCAGACCGGGACCGCCTCCACGTCGGCCGTCAGGGGGTAGGCCTCCCGGGTCTGGCAGATGACGGCGCCCGCGCCGACGTCGTAGTCGCCCACGTCGTCGAGGACGGAGAATCCGGCCGCGACCGCGCGGTCCACCGTCGCCGCCGTTTTGATCTCGACGGGATGGAGCACACGGCCCTCCTGGATGACCAGGTCGATCTCCCGCTTGCGGGCATCCCGGTAGAAGCGCACGTTCCTGGCGTCGCCGCCGGCGTTGAGGTGCGACTTGACGACCTCGCCGACGACGAAGGTCTCGAACATGTGGCCCGCCATCGCCCCCCTGCGCAGGGTCTGCGCCGTGTTCCACCCCAGCAGGTGGCAGGCCAGTCCCGTGTCCGTGAAGTAGAGCTTGGGCGTCTTGGCCAGGCGCTTGACGGCGTTGGACCACAGCGGGCGCAGCAGCCGCACCACGCCGGAGGCCCGCAGGACGGACAGCCAGCCCTGCGCCGTCTTGGCGTCGACCCCGGCGTCCCGGGCGAGGTCGCTGCGGTTGACGAGCCCGCCCGTGCGCGCGGCGCAGGCCACGAGGAAGCGGTAGAAGCTCTCCTCGTCCTTGACCCGGATGAGATCGCGCACGTCCCGTTCAAGGTAGGTGCGCACGTATCCCGTGTAGAAGGCGTCCCAGGACACTGAGGCGTCCATGAGCCGGGGCATGGATCCGCGGTGGATCGTGGCCCACAGGTCGAGGTCCTCGGGGGGATCGCGCCTGGCGCCGTCCGCGCCCGGCGTCGGGACGTAGGGGCCCCGTCCCCCGCAGCCGGTGAACTCCCGCAGGGACATGCCCGTCATCTCCAGGACCGCGACCCGTCCCGCGAGCGACTCGCTGACGCCCTGCATGAGATGGAAGGTCTGGGAGCCGGTCAGCACCACGAGTCCCGGCTCATCGGACCGGTCGACGAGGAACTTGACCTGCTGGAACAGTCCGGGCGCCCGCTGAACCTCGTCGATGGCCACGGGCGGGCGGTTGGCGTCGAAGAAGAGCGCCGGGTCCTCCCGGGCGAGCACGCCGGCCCGGGGGTCGTCGAGTGTCACGTAGCGGAAGCCTCCGGGCAGCACGTGCTGGAGCATCGTGGTCTTGCCGACCTGGCGCGCCCCGGTGATCAGCACCACCTTGAACTGTCCCATGAGGGATCTCAGCGTCGCCTCGACCTCCCGGCGCCTGTACCGCACGACCGGCCTCCTTCCGGTATGTCCCCCACATTAGGGTGTGAAAATACGGAGTTCAACTCCGGATTTTCACGGGGTGCCGTCGCCGTCCTCCTCGTCCCGTCCCGCCGCCCCGCGCCCCCCGCCCGGCAGCAGCTCGGGGACGCTCCTGACGCCGAGCCGGAGCAGCGCCGTCGCCGTGTCGACCATGAAGCCCTTCGTCTCGGGGTCCAGGTCCGCGAACGCCCGCGCGGCGGTGGGGATATTGCGGCGCCAGTCGGCCCTCAGCTCGCGCGTGGTGCGCACCCGGCTCGCCTCGACGACCGAGTACAGGGTGTCGATGAACCGCTCCCGCTCCTCGTTCGTGCGACTGCTCAGCCAGGCGCTGATGGCGGCGTCGAGGTAGCGGGCGTCGGGCGCCAGGTCGTCCAGGTAGACGAAGTCCCGTCCGTCGACCCGCCAGGAGAACGGGTCGTGCTGCCAGATGAGCAGGCGGTTGCTCTTCACGACGCGGAACCCCTCCTGCTGCTCCAGGAGCATCCCCACGAGGGAGGACTGGGGCAGGGTCTTGTCGATGCGCGGCGCCACGTTCGCGAATTCCCCGGTGGACAGGAACTCGGGGAGGAAGCCCGGGCCGTCGTGGGAGAAGACCCTCGTAATGCGCCCGCCGACGTCGGCCGGGACGCTCGCCGCCGCGTAGACGGCGAGATTGCCGCCCTTGGAGTGGCCCCCGACGACGAGCTCGCCGTCGAGACGGCCCGCGACGTCGGCCAGGTAGCGCGCCGCCGCGACCTGGGAGGGCACGGGGCAGCGGAAGGACAGGTTGAAGTCCTCCTTCCAGCCCACGAGCGTGGAGTCCGTGCCCCGGAACGCGACGTAGGACAGGTCGTCCGTCAGCCGGAACGTCACGGCGGCGAACTGCTTCTCGGCCCGCACGTCCGTGGACTCGACGTGGCCGACGACGCGCACGTCGCGCAGCCGCGGACTGGCGGCCGCGGCGGCCAGCAGGCGCAGGCCGTCCTCCTCGCCCCACATGCCCGCGAAGTAGTCCCCGAAGTACTCGGCCCGGTGCAGGTCCGCCAGGCGCACGCCGTCCCACCCGCGGATCCCGGCCACGACCTCGTCCGCGTCCGCGGGGATCCGCAGGTACGCCATCCAGGACAGGATCAGGCTGTCCACCGCGCACAGCCCGCGCCGGGAGAACGTCTCAAGCTCCCGGCGCGCGTAGTCGAGCATATTGCCCGCGCGCGGCGCCGCCGGCCGCGCCGGCTCCACGGCCCCCGCCGCCCCGGGCCGGTCGGCGCTCACTCCCACTCGATGGTGCCGGGGGGCTTGGAGGTGCAGTCGAGCACCACCCGGTTGACCTCGGGCACGCCGTTGGTGATGCGCGTGGAGATGCGCGCCAGCACGTCATAGGGCAGGCGCGCCCAGTCCGCCGTCATGGCGTCCTCGCTGGACACCGGTCGCAGCACGATCGGGTGGCCGTAGGTGCGCCCGTCGCCCTGCACGCCCACGCTCCTGATATCGGCCAGCAGCACCACCGGGCACTGCCAGATCCCCTCGTCGAGTCCCGCGGCGGTCAGCTCCTCGCGGGCGATGGCGTCGGCCGCCCGCAGGATGCGCAGGTTCTCGGCCGTCACCTCGCCGATAATGCGGATGCCCAGGCCCGGGCCGGGGAAGGGCTGGCGCGCCACGATCCCCTCCGGCACGCCCAGCTCGCGGCCGATGGCGCGCACCTCGTCCTTGAACAGGGCGCGCAGCGGCTCGATGAGCTCGAAGTCGAGGTCCTCGGGCAGACCGCCCACATTGTGGTGGCTCTTGATATTGGCCGCGCCCTGACCGCCGCCGGACTCGACGACGTCGGGGTAGAGCGTGCCCTGGACCAGGAAGCGGATCCGGCCCCCGGCCGCGCCGACCTCCTCCACGACGCGCCTCTGGGCCGCCTCGAAGGAGCGGATGAACTCCCGGCCGATGATCTTGCGCTTGGTCTCGGGGTCCTTCACCCCCGCCAGCGCCGCCAGGAACCGCTCGGACTCGTCGACGGCGATGACGCGGATGCCCATGCCCCGGGCGTAGTCGTGCTCGACCTGCTCCCTCTCGCCGGCGCGCAGCAGGCCGTGGTCGACGAAGATGCAGGTGAGCCGGTCCCCGACGGCCCGGTGGACGAGGGCGGCGGCCACGGAGGAGTCGACGCCGCCGGACAGGCCGCAGATGACGTGGGCCTCGCCCACCCGCTCGCGGATGGCGGCGACCTGCTCGTCGATAATGGAGCCGGGGGTCCACGTCGGCGCGATGCCGGCGCCGTCGTGCAGGAAGTTGGCCAGGACGGCCCGCCCGTACTCGGAGTGGAGGACCTCGGGATGCCACTGGAGACCGAACAGGCGGCGCGAGCGGTCCTCGAAGGCGGCGACGGGGGTCTGGTCCGTGGAGGCGGTGACGGCGAAGCCCGCCGGCGCGGTCTGGACGGCGTCGCCGTGGCTCATCCACACGGTCTGCCGCGCGGGCGTTCCGGCGAACAGGCGGGAGGCGGTGTCGACCTCGGCCCCGGTGCGCCCGTACTCGCGGGTGCCGGTGCGTCCGACCACGCCGCCCAGTGCCCGGGCCATGACCTGGAAGCCGTAGCAGATGCCCAGCACCGGCACGCCGGAGTCGAAGACGGCCGGGTCCATGCCGGGGGCGCCCTCGGCGTAGACCGACGCCGGCCCGCCGGAGAGGATGATGGCGGCGGGGCGGGTGGCGAGCATGGCCTGCGCCGTCATGGTGTGCGGGACGATCTCGGAGTAGACGCGGGCCTCGCGCACGCGGCGGGCGATGAGCTGGGCGTACTGGGCGCCGAAGTCGACG
>ERZ773063.77-NODE-77-length-66989-cov-10.235127_pt1 | contig 66989 bp, 51 predicted proteins | sample MGYA00580625_ERZ773063 | MGnify/ENA primary metagenome ERZ773063 (study PRJEB29015, sample SAMEA2738022) | human oral metagenome | biome: human oral; feature: human-associated habitat; material: dental | place: China | collected 2042 ... | reverse complement strand
CATTGAGTGGAGTGCGAGCTCAATCGGTGAACGTCAAGGCGTTAACAACTATGCTTATGTATAAGGTCTATAGCCTTACGGGCAAGAATCGCAATGTTGATTATCTTGCTAAAATAAAGAACATTCAAAAGGGTCTAAAAGACGGAGATGAATATAGGAGTACTATGCTGGCATACGCAGGATTCTTTGGCGGCGGGGGTGGTTCGGGTATTGCAAGGTATCATATGCTTGACACTCTAATAGACAGGACAACAGGTAATATAACAGATACCATAGAGGAGAATGTAGCCGGCTTGGCTAAGTTCGACCAGGACAAGATCGAGAAGCTTATTGGAGCTATCAAAGTTATTGAAGTAGCTAAAAGAGAAGGTAATTATAAGGAGTCATTACTGACCAATAAATTGCCTTTCTATAAATGGAAAGAACATAGGTCAGGTAGATATGAAGGTATGCCCGGTAATCCTCCAGCAAAAGAGTATGGTAAAGCTAAATACAGCTATACAGATGCTCAGATTGGTTATGCGAACTATGTTCTAAAAGAATTTGAAAGAATGTTCTCAAGTGGGGAATACAAAGATATTGAGGTTATTTTCCAGAAAGCCCAAGCCGAGCAAAACCGCCGCATTGATCCGCTGGTGTTTGATTTGGGCGGCGACGGAATAACGACAGTTTCACTTGAAGAATCAAACGCTTTCTTTGATTTGGATAATAATGGCTTCGCTGAGAAAACCTCGTGGGTTAGTGCCAAAGAAGGTTTGTTGGCATATGATAAAAATGGCGACGGTATAATTAACGGCGGCAACGAACTGTTTGGCGACCGTACTTTAATGAAGGATGGTAAGACATTGGCGTCAAGCGGCTTTGCTGCCTTGGCAGAGTATGACGATAATAAGGATGGCAAGATTGACAGTAATGACGTAATATATGCGCTGTTGCGAATTTGGCAAGATGCTGATGGCGACGGTATTGCTTCTGCTGGCGAGTTAAGGCGATTGATTGATCTGGGGATTGTGTCTATCGGGTTGTCGTATAGCAACACTGGCGTGACCGACAGTGCTAATAACATCCAAGTGCGGACAGGAACATTTACCTTGACAGATGGCAGTTCTCGGGCAGTTGGAGAATACCTACTAAATCGTAATCCAGTACATTCGGTAGATTCGTCGCCGATAGAGATTTCTGATAGTGTTGCGTTATTGCCAAATGTGCAGGGAGCAGGAAATGTTGGCTCACTGCATAAAGCGATAATGCAGGATAAATCTGGTTCTTTGCGTAGCTTGGTTGAGCAATTTATTACAGAAAAGGATGTCGCAAAACGTGAGGCGTTGACTGAGGATATTTTGGCGCACTGGGCAGGGGTGGATTCTGTTGATCCGAAAAGCCGCGGCGATGCGTTTGATGCCCGGAAATTGGCTGTATTGGAAAAGTTTTTCGGTGCAGAATTTCAAGGGTTGCCAAACGCCAACTCGGCACCCTTGCTAAAATCTTCGTATACTAAATTGTTTGAAGTTGTGTATGTGTCATTGATTTCCCAGGCGCAGTTGAAAGATATAGTGAATAGCGTGGCTGATGACAATGATGAGATTTCATTTGATAAAGCTAAACAAGTTATAGATGCCGCTATTGCTCAAGATCCTGTTGCTGGCTCTGGCTTATTGGGCGAATTTGCGCGGGCGATGAAATATTATGGATTAAAGAGTAGTAAAGAGTTTGCTGTTTTGCGAGGTTATTATGCTGGTAAATCTGCGGAATATGGTCGTATTATTGATTTTGCTGGCGAACAAGTTTTACGTGGTACGGCCAATGGAGAATTGCTCAGTGTGGGTGATTTGTATACTTTGATAGATGGCGACTCCGGTAACGATCTTCTCGAAGGGGGCGAAGGCGACGACACCCTAGTTGGTGGCACCGGCAACGATTACCTCGAAGGCGGCGAAGGCAACGATACCTACACCTTCAGCAAGGGAGATGGCGTGGACACTATTGTGGACACGAGCGGCATAGACACTATTCAGTTCGGCGAAGGAATCTCGCCAGATGACATAGTCGCCAAAGTAGTGCAAGATAACAACTATGTAAACCTTGAGCTATCCATAAAAGGTACAGATGACAAGATAACCGTACGTCAACACTTTGGCTACAACTACAACAGCTACGAAGAAACACCTAGCTACCAAGTAGAAAAAATCACTTTCGCCGATGGTACAACCTGGGACTCCAAAACCATCCATGACAAAGCCCACAATATGTCTGGTACCGAAGATAACGACACACTTTACGTCAACGACAAATCTGCCACCACCTTCCGCGGTCTTGGCGGCAACGACACCATAGTTGGCGGTATTGCCAACGACCTGCTCTACGGCGATGACGGTGATGACGAGATTTATAGCGGCGAAGGCGACGACACCCTAGTTGGTGGCACCGGCAACGATTACCTCGAAGGCGGCGAAGGCAACGATACCTACACCTTCAGCAAGGGAGATGGGGAAGATAGGATATTCGACGCGAACGGTCTAGCTGACGAAGTTCGCCTGGGTCATGAGTCTATCGATGTGGTATTCGAAAGAGTCAATAGCAGCCTGCGCGTTCGCATGCCTGGGTCGCTTGATGCGATTACGATTGACTCGTGGTATAACGGAGATGCGTACAAGATTGAGACTTTCAAGTCTACCGACGGAAACGTAATCACTCACACGCAAATCGAAAGCCTCATTCAGGCGATGGCGTCGTTCCAGAACGACACGGGCATGACATGGGAACAGGCGCTGTCCGAACAGCCGTCTCAAGTTCGCTCAATCGTTCAAGAGTATTGGACTGTGCCAACAGTGTAGCGTACGTGTTGGCATTTTGCTTGGCGCAGCGTTGATCAAAATGTGTCGAAAAATCGTTTTATCATCAAACGAAGTAGTTTGTATAGTTCGTTGATTTCGCTATTTTTGCGTATGATTTTTGGGTGGGAGTCCGCGTCCTTTCCTCTGAGATTGTCTTGAGTAACTGTGTTTGTCAATAAGTTCAATAAAAACTCTACGTCGTAGCCTTCGCTATGAACTACTTGGCGGCGCGCCGAATTGATGGATTTCAGAAGAGATTTATAATCGCTCATGTCGATGTCTAATTTATCCAGCGCGATTTTTAGAGATTTCATAAAAGTTGGTCTGGTCATCAGTGCATATATTTCTGCCTCGGAGCGCAAATAAAAGTCGCGCACGTCGCTAGTTATCTCCGTTTCGATTGCTTTAATTGCGGCGATAACTTTTTGAATAGATTCGCAGTTGGCTTGTTTGTCGTGTTTGTTGATTCGCTTAAATTCTCGTTCAGCAACCGCTTCGGCGAAACTTTGCAAAGCAAAAATGAGGCTAGTTACATTCATGAAAAACACTTCTGAGTTTTCGCTAAATCTATAATCTGTGATTCGCGCAAAAGCTAGACCAAGTTTGCTAGTGGTACCCAGGCGTTTGTTGCGTTTTGGGTTTAAAAAATAATAAGTCATTTTCGCCAGGTTTTTTGAATGCAGCTCGCGGTTGATTTGTAAAATTGCTCGGTATTCCGAAGCGCCAGAATCCATGGCATATAGGTGGTTTTTAGCCAGATACAGGGAAATATCGTCGCCGAGTTTTATGGAATCTATCTGGCAGTCGATGTGGTCGAAGTAGCAAATCCAGTAGAGTTTAAATGCTAGTAAAATTTTACCTAGATCTACAAATGTCAGCGGTTTGTCTCTGCATTCGAATTGATATTTTAATAATGTGGCGAGCCGCGCATCAGATTTATCACGCGTCCGTTCGCTGTGTCGACGGATTGAATAGCCGGCGAAATTATTCACGTCGACACTTTTGTAGGTTGCGGATTCCAATTTTTTCGACAATGCAAATTTGGTGAGACGTTCATATGTGCCAGCTGTATTGACGACTGAATGGATGCTGTCTGGAATGTGCTGGGCGTGAATAGTTATGCTAATTGACGGCGCAGCAGCGCGAAGTATAAAAGTGATGCCACGGCTAATTGACCAATGCAAATAAGCGCGAATATCATATGAAACGTCCCGCACCTCGCCGCTAAGCAAAGTTTGCTTGTATGACGAGAAAGGAGCTATATAGCCGTCTGGTGTTTTTATAACAACAAGTATGCTTTTGAAGTTGCCCGGCTCGACGACCGACATGCTAGCCTTTAGTTTCAGTTTAGAAATATCTAAATGACCGTGCCCTTGGGCTACTATTTTTCCTGTGGAGCTGTCTAGATAAAATACTTCGCCGATGTACGAGTTTTTGGTTAATTTTTCGCGCACTATCTTTCCCTATATTAATCGCATGACTTATTTACAATTATACAAAAACTTTTCTAGAGCTATCGTTTTACCCACGCTTAAGCTTTGAATTATCGGCAGCGCCTGTTATATTGTAGGCAATTAGAGGGCATTCAAGTGAAGCATGGTAAATCGTTCAATGACAAACGCGGCGCGAAAAACTCGGATGGTCGAGCGGGTATTAAGGCTGGCGCGTCGCAGGAAAAGCAGTCTATGGCAACCGACCCTGGACTGTTTTGCTTCATCAACATCGCTCACTTCCACGGCATCCCCGCCGATCCGGAGCAGATCGCGCATGCTTTGGCGATTGACTCGCATGAGGGCATGAGCGAAGGCGACATGCTGCGCGCTGCCAAATCTCTCAAACTCAAAGCCCGTGCTGCGACCGTAAAATACAGCAAATTAGCCAAGCTGCCGCTGCCAGCAATCGTCGGACTGGAGGAAGAAAAATACGCCATCTTAGCGCAAATTGTTGAAGGCAAAATGCTGATGTTGATGCCGGGTGGCACGCCGCCCAAAGTAATTTCTGCCGAAGAATTTCAGAAAAATTGGACGGGTAGAGTGCTGCTTTTTGCGCCGCGATTTTGGCAAGAAACCGATCGCAAATTTAATCTCAAATGGTTTATCCCGACGATTCTAAAATACAAAAAGCCACTACTGCAGGTGTTACTGGCGGCATTGATCGTGCAAATTATTGGTATTTTTACGCCGATTCTCATGCAGGTTGTCATCGACAAAGCCTTGAGCCATCACAGCGTTTCGACGCTGGATGTAATCGTCGGCGGGCTGGTGATTATCGCGATTTTTGAGACGCTGCTCGGTATCGCGCGCAACTATATTTTCACCCACACCACCAGCCGTATTGATGTGATTTTGAGCTCGCGGCTGTTTCGGCATTTGTTTGCGCTGCCGCTACGCTATTTTGAAACTCAGCGCGTCGGCGACACTACGGCGCGCGTTTTGGAGCTGGAGAAAATTCGCAGCTTCTTAACCGGCACGCCGATGACGACGGTTATCGACATCAGTTTTATGTTCGTTTACATCGCGGTGATGTGGTTTTATAGTCCGAATTTGACGTGGTTGGTGCTGGCGAGTTTGCCAGTTTTTGCGCTGCTTTCGGCGATTATTACGCCGATGTTGCGCAGCCGTTTGGACGAAAAATTTAACACCGGCGCCGACGCGCAGTCGTATTTGGTGGAGTCTATCAGCGGCGCGCAAACTATCAAATCTTTTGCGCTCGAGCCGCAGCTGCAGAAAAATTGGGAAGGGCGCTTGAGTAATTATGTGCGGGCAAATTAAAAAACTCAGCTGCTGTCTGGTAATGCCGGCGCGTTTGGGCAATTGATTCAGAAAATTTTTGACATCGCGATTTTGTGGGCGGGCGCGCACATGGTTATGGCAGGCAGTTTGACGATCGGCGGGCTGATCGCTTTTCGCATGTTGAGCGGTCGAGTGAGTGGGCCGGTACTGCGCTTGGTGCAATCATGGCAGGATTTTCAGCAAACCGGGATTTCGATGAAGCGGCTGGGTGATATTTTCAACACCAAACCAGAGCCAACGCTTGATCCGAGCAAGTCGCGGCTGCCGGCGATAAAAGGCGACGTGCGATTTGAAAATGTTCGTTTTCGCTACAGTCCAGACAGCCCCGAGGTGGTGCGCGATGTGTCGTTTGGCATTCGTCCCGGTTCGGTGATCGGCGTGGTCGGGCGCAGCGGTTCGGGCAAAAGCACCATCTCGAAATTATTGCAAAGATTATATGTGCCAGAATCCGGCAAGATTTTGATCGACGGCGTCGATATCGCCACCACCGACCCGGCTTGGCTGCGCCGGCAAATTGGCGTTGTCTTGCAGGAAAATTTTTTGTTTAACGCCTCGATTCGCGACAACATCGCGGTGCACAAACCGAGCGCTAGTATGGAAGAAGTTGTTCGCGTTGCCAAAATCGCTGGCGCGCACGAATTTATCACTGAACTCACGGAAAGTTACGATACGTCGGTCGGCGAAAAAGGCGAGGGTTTAAGCGGCGGGCAAAAACAGCGCATCGCCATCGCTCGCGCCCTATTGCACGATCCGAAAATTTTGATTTTTGATGAAGCGACGTCGGCGCTTGATTATGAATCGGAAAATATTATCCAGCAAAACATGAAGCAAATCGTCGCTGGGCGTACGGTGATTATCATCGCGCATCGTTTGTCGACGCTCAAATCGGTCGACAAAATTATGGCGATTGACCGCGGGCAATTGGTCGAATACGGCACGCCGAGCACGCTGCTAAAACGCGGCGGTTTGTACGCGCATTTGTACCAGCAACAGTTTGGGGGCGAGGCATGAAACTTTCAAAAAATGTAAATGATTTACAATATGAATTTTTGCCAGCCGCCGAAGAAATCATCGAAAAACCAGCTGCGCCGCTCGGGCAAATTGTAATTTATTTAGTCACCTTGCTGATTGCGGTGACGTTGGCTTGGTCGTATTTTGGCAAGCTCGATATCGTGGCGGTAGCCAGCGGGAAAGTTTCGACTGAAGGCAGCACCAAAATTATCCAGCCAGCTATTTCGGGCGTGGTGACGGAAATCAAAGTGCGCGAAGGGCAAGCCGTGAAGAAGGGCGACGTTTTGGTTCAGCTCGATAAAACTGTGGCGGAAAAAGACTTAGCTGCCACCACCCAAAGCCTGAACACAGCCCGCGTCGAGCGCGATATTTTGCGGCGTTTAGCCAGCGGCGGCAGCACTGATGACGTCATCGATTCGGCTGAACTTTCTATTGATACCAAGGCGATTTTGCGTGAATTTGCCAGCTCGCAGGCGGCGCTAAAAAACGCGCGTCAGCAGACTTTGAGCGGCAATATCAACAACTACCAGCAGCAACTGAATTTTAATCAGCAAACCAAAAATCGGCTAGAAACGAATTTGCAGGAACTTAAAAATCGTAAAGCTGAAATCGAAAAGCAGCTGCCAGAAGCGAACTCAGTTGATAGGTTGCGACTACAGAATGAGCTTAGCACGTTGGAGCAACGTATCGCCAGCAGCGACAGCGCGGTGATTAGCCAAAATCAGCAGCTGCTGCAATCACAATCGGCGCTCAATCAAGCCGAAAACCAGTCGCGCAGCCAAATCGCCGAAACCAACAGTACGATGAGCAGTCAAATTATCGCTACCGAAAAGCGCATCACCGAACTCGAAAACAGCCTGGTCAAAGCCAAGCAAAATTTAGCGCACACTACCATCACGGCGCCGGTTGACGGGACAGTTCTGCTGCTGGCGACCAAAACGGTTGGCGGCGTGGTGAATTCCGGGCAGCAGCTGGCGCAGGTCGTGCCCGAAAAAGTGCCACTTTATGTTGATGCGACACTGCAAAATCAAGATGTTGGTTTTGTTAAGATTGGTCAGCGTGTTGTTGTAAAGGTTGCAACTTATCCATTCCAACGTTACGGTTACCTTGAAGGCACGGTTGAAACCGTTAGCCCTGACGCAGTGAGTGATGAAAAACAAGGTTTAATTTATAGAACCAAGGTAAAATTAAATAATAGTAAAAGCTCAAAACAGAACAACCTCAAGCTGTTGCCTGGTATGAGCGTCTCGGTTGAAATTACCACCGGCAAACGGCGAATTATTGAATTTTTCCTTGACCCACTCATTACACATACCGAAGATAGTTTGAAGGTTCGCTAGAGTGCGACTTTGTCGAAATAGCGGATTGTTATTAACCGCAGCAATTCATATAGCCGAGTAGCTTCATCATCCTCTTTCATGACGGACCGTTGATCGCCTTTCTCGTTAGCGCTTAACTACATAAGGTTAGATAGGTGCTCCCATATTTAAGTATTCTTCCCAGTATTTCAATGAATCCCTGCTAAACTCCGGTAAAAGCCCCTCACTCTCAACGAGGTTTTTGATAAATTCGTAATATTTCCGCTCTTTTTCGTGAAGGTTGCCGGTAAAGAATAATGCTAAAATCTCATCGTTATTTTGCGAGTCTAATGTTTTGTAGCTGTTTTTCGGCGAGCTATCCGCTGCGCGCGCATGTGCCAACTGCTCAATAAAGCCGCGATAGCACTTGTAGGCCTGCCAATTTTCACTGCGGCGGCGATGTTTGATGTAGCGCAGCGAGCCCATCATCGCGTCGAAATAATCGTGTTCGGTGCGTGGTTCCGACCATTTCTTAATTTGTTTTTCGCGCGGTGCGCGTACGTGATCATTGCGAAAAATTAGCCGTGAATTCGAAAAGAAATTAGTCGTATCGGGCAGCGAAAAACCGATATCAATTTTGTGAAATGGGTTCACGCCAGCTAGGCAGAAGGTGCGGGCGATTTCATGCTCGTTATTCGTAATCGTGTATATAGCGTTAACACCGAACTTATCCGTCAAACTTTGGCGAGCATAGGCTTCGGCGGCGGCCGGATATGGCGTAACGGCAGTTAAATCGATGTCGGAAAATTCATCGTTTCTTCCTGTTGCCCGCGAGCCAAAAAGATACAGCTCGGAGATGTGATGATTCTCGATAAGTATTTTGGAGATTATATCAGCTCCTGCTTTAATCACAGACATCACCTTTCTTATTATCTCATAATTATCTACGCATGAGGCAGTATCTATGCCGCGATGCTAAGTATTATTGTAAACGATTTGTTGTTATAATGAGTTTTGGTGTAGCTTAGGCAAAATAAATAGCATAATGACAACTATCTCAGACGATAAAATAAAAGAATTCATCTCTCTGTTCGATGGCGATATTACCTCTGCTCGTGCAGCGCTTGATAGCTATGAGCAACGACGGAACGCGTCTATTACAACTTCTCATGCAAATCGCCGGCTTCGATCGATCGGTGATGAAATTATTTCCGTACAGCATATATCAAAGCACTATTTGCTTGGCAATCAGACGGTTGACGCGCTGCGTGGTGTTACGCTGAATGTTGGTAAGGGCGAGTTTATCGCAATTACCGGCGCGAGCGGTAGCGGCAAAAGCACACTCTTGCAAATAATTGGCTGCCTTGACAGGCCGACGTCTGGACGAGTCGTAATTGAGTCGAAAGAAACGACACGCCTGAGTGATAGTGCGCTGAGCGACTTGCGCCAGCATGCAATCGGGTTTATCTTTCAATCGTTTTATTTGCAGCCATTTTTGTGCGTGAAAGATAATCTCGCTGTACCTGCGATGTTTACGGATAAAAAGAAGAAAGATATTGATACCAATGTTAATAAATTGCTGCAGCGAGTTGGTTTGTCTGAACGTGCTGAACATTTTCCGAAAGAGTTGTCCGGCGGGCAAATCCAGCGGGCAGCGATTGCTCGGGCGCTTGTGAACAATCCGCGTATTATACTTGCAGACGAGCCGACAGGTAACTTAGATTCGGTAAACAGCAAGGCAATTATTGATTTATTCCGCACGATTCGCGATAAGCTCGGCACGACAATTATCGTCGTGACGCACGATAGAGAAATTGCTAGCCAGGCGGATCGTATCGTTGAGCTACGAGATGGGGCTATCATATGATCCGGCCGTCTTATGCACTGAAGCTTGCGCGTACAAAACTTCGTTCTAAACGTGGTATGCTTGCAGCATCTGTTATCGTGGCGAGTCTTTTGTTTGCGGCGCTTATCGCAACAATTATTGTGTTTACTGGTGCAGAGAAGAGTGCACAGCGATTTATTGAAAAAGCAGGGAATAATAGCTATCTTGTCAAAACGGAACCAAATATACCGCGGGAGAAAATACTCTTTTCGCAGAGGCTATCGCTTGCAGAAGTTCGTGAAATAAAAGTGTTTGAAAAACAATATTACCAAGCGCTTAGAGAAAAATATGCATCGCTTAAACTTACGTACAATGAAGCTTCTGAAGTTCCTGCCTTGCAACCAGCGGCGTGGGCGGATAAAACTTTACCTGAAGAGCAGCGCGTCGTGGTTAATTCTTCTTCGCCAGTCATTCAGGCTATGGAAGCGCAAAAAATTGAAGCATATGTAAAAACTGCGACGAACAAGCTAAGTGATTTGCGAAAAATCGGTAATAAATATGGTGCGAGCGGTTACTATATAACTGATGCGCCAAGTATGTTGCCGCAAATTCCGATGATGCGCTACGTACAAGGTGGTAAAGAGGATTTTGGTGTGTCGACGCAGAAAGGTGGCATGTTTGCGTACGACGTGTATATCAATGCGATATACAACAGCGCGTATAATTTTAGCGACCAGCGGTTGTTGTCGCGCTACTTGCTAACGACGAAGGCGTCCGAACTAAAAGGTATTCCGGTTATTATAACGGCGCAAGAAGCCGCTGCGTTGTTTGGTGAAAACGCGGGTATCGGCAAAGAGCCGGCTGCGCCGCATGAAAAACGCGCGTGGCTGAAATCGGTGCAAGAAAAACTAAACGGGCAGACTTATCAAGCGTGCTATCGCAATAGCGCCGAGCAAACTATGCTAGAAAAAATTCAGCGCGATTACGTCGAAATGAAAAATAACGAAGGCGCGGCGGGTTACGAAAAACCGCACTTGCTTTACGACTATCCGACGCAGCCGTGCGGCGACGTCGTCGTAAAGGAAGATTCGCGCACCGCCGCCGAAAAACAGGCGGATATGAACGCTGACGACGTGCAGAAAAAGCTTGGCACGTATGTTGCGCCAAGACATCAACTTGTTACATTTCAAATTGTTGGTATTAAGTATGCCCAACCGTATATTGATTACACCAAGGGGCTAGATGAGTATGTAAAGAGTTTGCTGACTGCTCAGAATACATCAATGACGCTTGATATACCGCTCCAGCTGTACGATGCACTGCCAGAACATTTGAAAGTTCAGGATATTCGCCGCGAGCATAGTGCGCGGTCGTCGCGATCTATGGGCGCGAATGAAGATTTCGCGGCGCGTGTCCTTGAATTTGCCAGCCCCGAAAAGGCTCGGGCGTTTCTTGACAACGAAACCTGTCCGTCGTCGAGCACGCAGTGCGGCAAAAAATTTCTCGCTGCACCATATGGTTCAAACTATCTCATCGTTGATGAAATCAGCAAGCTATTCGCTAGAATTGCCGCAATTGCGTTTCCGGTAGCGCTCGGGCTTGCTGCGGTTATCATTTGGTTTACAGTTTCGCGTATCATGGCAGAGAACCGTAAAGAAACCGCTGTGTACCGCGCAATGGGTGCGAAGCGTCGCGACATTGCTCATATTTATGTTGTGTATATTATGCTCATTGCTTTGCGCGTCGTGCTTGTTTCTGTGATAGTCGGAATCGTAATAGCCTTAGCAGTCGATTGCTCGTACGGTGGAGCACTGACCGATACAGCGGCGGCGGCATTTGGCATTATTGATCGTGCACCAGCCGTTCGTTTATTTAATGTTGATTCGCCGTTATTGTTTGTCGTGGTTGCAGCGATAGTAGTTATTAGTCTGGTTGCGAGTATGCAGCCGCTTGTACGCAACACGATGCGTAATCCTATTCGTGATATACGCGATGAGTGATAAATAGAATGCTTTTTCGCCTCGTGCAACGTATCGTTATTGTGCTAAAATATATAGGTAATGAAAGATATAATTAAACGAACGAAGATTCTGGCGACTCTGGGGCCAGCGACAAATTCACCGGAGAAAATTAAAGCATTGATTGAGGCGGGCGCAAATGGCTTTCGCTTGAACTTCAGCCATGGCAGTTATGAAGAACGCCTCGACCAAATCAAATGGATTCGCGATGCGAGCCGGCAAATTGGTCGTCCGGTAGCGATTTTGCAGGATTTGCAAGGGCCAAAAATCCGCTTAGGCGCGCTGAAAGATAATCACTTTGACGTAAAGGCGGGCAGCGAGATCGTTCTTGACCATGCGATTCAAGAGCACGACGGCAGCGCGAATCTGCCGATTCAATACAACTTGGCGGATAAAGTAAAAGTTGGCGAGCCGGTCTACTTGTTTGACGGTAAAATCCGCGGGCACATGATTGAGCGCGTAAGCGATACGGCGATTAAAGTACGAATCGACAACGACGGCTTTTTGATGAGCCGCAAAGGCTTGAACTTGCCAGACACTGACTTTGGCGGCGATATTATTACGCCGAAAGATATGGCAGACATTGAGTTTGGTGCTGATAAAGATATTGATTTTGTGGCGTTGAGTTTCATTCAGAGCGCAGATGATGTTAACAATTTGCGGCAAATCTTAGTGAGCCAAGGTTCAACGGCGCAGATTATCGCAAAGATCGAAACAAAGGCGGCGATTGAGCCGGAGACGCTGAAGGAAATTGTGAAAGCTGCCGATGGCGTGATGGCGGCGCGCGGTGATATGGCGGTTGAGACGAGCGCCGAAATCGTGCCGATTGTTGAGCGTGAAATTATTCGCTTGTGTCGTAAATACGGTAAATTGTCTATCGTGGCAACGCAGATGATGGCGAGCATGGTTGACAGTCCTGAGCCGACGCGCGCCGAAGTCAGCGATGTTGCGACGGCAGCAATTCTTGGTACGGATGTCGTAATGCTCAGCGATGAAACGGCGAACGGAAATTACCCGGTTGAGACGGTGAAAATGATGGCAGACACGGTGCGCTACACGCAGTCGCGCTGGCCGATGAACGATATGCCGATTGAAGAAGGTGAAGCAAACCGCCGTCGTAATGCTATCGCGCATGCGGCGGTTGAGGTGGCAGAGCGTGTTGATGCAGATCTTATTATCGCCGAGACGAAATCGGGTGCAACGGCGGCGCGGATTGCGGCGCTTCGCCCTGAGTTGCCGATTATCGCCGTGACGCCGTCGCCGCGTGTGGCGCAGCAATTAGCATTGTCGTATGCGACGCGCAGTTATGTTCGCGATGATGAAGAGCATGCTGGCGTCAATGTCGCGAAGGAGTTGCTGACAACGGGCAAATACAGCAGTAACGGTCGCCTTGTTGTTGTGGTCGTGAGCGGTCGCCAGCCTGGCGCGACGGGCGGTACCGATACGCTGCGCGTGCGAGTTATTGAGTAGCGGGTTTGGGTAGCGCAATAAAATACACCTCGGTGTTCTTTAGTCTGAGGTGTATTTTTTATAAAAAATGATGCTTCGGAGTGCTAGACGCGCGCCGGCGAGTGTAGTACACTGGTAACAAGATTAATCATAAGTATTTTCGAAACGTGGGCAAGAAACTTATCATTGCGAACTGGAAAATGAACCTCACGGTGAACGAGGCGAGCTTGTTTGTGCACCGATTGGACAATCTGGTTGGCAAACGCCGCGGCGTCGAGATTGTGCTTGCGCCGACGATGTTAGCAGTCCAGCCGCTCCATTTGCAGGTGCAGCACCATCACTTTAATCTCGCGGCACAGAATTTTTATTGGCGCGACCATGGTGCATACACAGGCGAGGTGTCGGCGTCGCAATTGCGGGGATTAGTGCAGTACGGTTTGGTCGGTCATAGCGAGCGCCGCCACGTGTTCGGCGAGCGCTCAAAAGATATTCGCAGCAAAGTTCAAGCGGCGGTGCGCAACGGTATCACGCCCGTGTTGTGTATCGGCGAAACGGCGAGCGAGCGCGCTGACGGCGAAACGGCCGATACCATCCATGACCAGTTGATTGGCGGACTTGCAAACATTACGAGTGTTGAAGTTGAACATATTGTCGTCGCGTACGAGCCGGTCTGGGCGATCGGTACGGGCAAATTTGCCGCCCCGCGCGACGTGTCGCGAGCGGTGAAATTGATTCGCAAACAAATCAAGCAGCTGTTTGGTGCGTTGGCGGCAAAACATGTGCGCGTGCTGTACGGCGGTAGCGTGAATGTTGATAATGCAAGCGCGTATTTGCAGATCGACGGTGTCGACGGTTTGCTAATCGGCGATACGAGTTTGGATGTACGCGCATTTGCGGAGATTATTAAAAAAGCCGATGTAATTGATAAGGCGGTAGCGAGGAAAGCGGCGTGACGGAATTTGATTTTGACGAGCTTGACCGTTCAATTAGTGCGGCAATGGCAAAAAACAACGCGAAAAAAGCGAACGACTCAGCGGGTCAGTCGGCGCCGGGCGTTAGCCGGTCAATGACACCTGAACGCCGCAGCGCACCAGAAATAAGCCGCCCAGCGGGCGCGAGTGAGTCGACGGTAAAGCCGATTGTTGGTTCGCACCGCCGTGGTCAGTTTATGGATATGGTGCATCCGTCGTCGAATATGACAGCGCGCCGCTCGCAGATTGTGTCGCGAAAGCCGCACACCGTGCAACCAATTACGCCGCCCAGCGAGCGCGATGCAACGCAAGAATCGTCTCTATCGTTGAATGCTAATACAGAAACGAATGATTCTAGAGCAGAAACTCATAGCGCCGGGCGGCCGGCGGTTGACGCATTTCAATTTGACAAAGAATCGACAGGCGCGGCAAATGATACTTCGCTCGCTGAGCTAAAAAACAGTGATATTGCCGAGCATGATTTTCACTCTAACATGAATAGTCAGACAGTAAATGATTCGCCGCTCCCGCTGGCGAGCTCTGTTAACGCGCCGCTTACCGACATGGCGGATACTGCCGTGCACGATAATCGTCAAGCGTCAGCGGCGAGCGAATTGCACGAGCCGGCGTACACGGAGTCGGAGACCCAAGCATCGCCATTCTTACCGAATACTAAACCAGCGAAACGTCCGCTTGACGCGTGGCAGCATGAGCAAGAGCCGTCAATGCAGCAAATGAATGATTTGTCGGCAGCGCTCCAGGCGGATTTGGAAGTATCGCAGCCGGGCGAGACGCTCACAGCGAATGCTATTCCCGCGGCGTCGCGCGATAATATACCAGCAGATGATGAAGATGGGACGTTAGGTGCCGAGCCGGTGGCAAATGCGGAGCCGAAAATGAGCGCCTCAACGTCCGCGCCAGCCAGCCGCCGTTTGTCTGATGTCGATCGCTTATCAGCGCTTGATCGCGAAACGCCAGCGTCTGTTGAGCGCAATACTTCCGCAATTGCCGAGCCGGAAACAACAGACTTTTTTGACCCCACGAAGCCTGAAAATACTACTACCGAGAACAGCCGACCGCCCATGTCCGCATCAAAACTGCTTGAGCGCGATACGCCGCATATTGAAGCAGTGAAAGCTGATCCCGAACCAACGCTTGATATGTCTGCGACGATTGAAGAGGTGGCAGCGCTTGAAAGCGAGCAAAAAGCAGTAAATAGTACGACGTCAATTCCGCAGCAATATGTTGAACGCGATGTCGTACCGGAGCCGAACGCGGCGATTTATGACACTGAGCAGTATCATATTGATGTTGATGACGATGCGCCGGCGATAAAACAAGCACCGGCGTCGAAAGCAAAGAAGAATCCGGCGGTGCGCGTCGTGTGGCTGATTGTACTATTACTATTTGGTTCGCTTGCCGGTGCGGCTGGCTATTATTTCTTGATGAACCGCTAGTATCGTATAATAAAGCTCATGGATGTTCTAGAGGGGCTGAATGACGCGCAAAAACAAGCGGTTGAGACGACAGCCGGTCCGTTGCTCGTTTTGGCGGGCGCTGGCAGCGGCAAAACGAAGACGCTGACACATCGTATTGCGTACCTGTTGGCACACGAGAGAGTTTGGCCGAATGAGATTCTAGCCGTAACGTTTACAAATAAGGCCGCGCGCGAGATGCGCGAACGGTTAGCACATCTGACGAGGCAGGAAAATTCACGCTGTTTCATGCCGTGGATGGGAACGTTTCACGGCATTTGCGTGAGGATTTTGCGCATGGACGGCGAGCACATTGGTGTGCCGCAAAACTTCATTATTTACGACGAAGACGACCGGCAGGGGCTGATCAAACAGGCGATGAAGCAGCTGTCAATCGGTACCGATAAAGTCAAACCGCGCGCTGTCAGCAGTGCAATTTCAAATGCAAAAAACGATTTGCTGACCCCTGACGAATATGCGGCAAATGCCAATTATCCGTTTCAGCAGTCAGTGGCAAAAATTTACGATACGTACGAACGGCTGCGCCGCGAGGCGGGCGCGCTTGATTTCGATGATTTGCTGATCGAAACAGTGCGTTTGCTGCGCGATGTACCGGATGTGCGCAGTAAGTATCGCCGGCGGTTCAAACATATTTTAATTGATGAATATCAGGACACGAATGCGGCGCAGTATGCGATTGTGAAATTTCTGGTGAACGATGCGCGTAATATTTGCGTCGTCGGCGACGATTGGCAGTCGATTTATTCGTGGCGCGGGGCGGATTTCAAAAATATTTTGAATTTCGAGCGCGATTTTCCAGGCGCAACCGTTGTGAAATTAGAGCAAAATTATCGTTCAACCGGTGCAATTCTTGATGCGGCGCAACAGGTCATCAGCAAAAACCTAGAGCGCACCAATAAAACGCTTTGGACGAACGAAGGGCACGGTACGCCCGTACAGGTTCAGGCGGTAATGGACGAGTCAGAAGAAGCGTATGTTGTAGCGAGCCGGATTACGGCGCAGACGTCGATCGGTGCGCGCGATTTCGGCGATTTTGCTGTACTCTATCGCACGAATGCGCAGAGTTTTGCCTTTGAGCGCGCATTTATGCAGCAGCGAATTCCGTACCAGTTGGTCGGCGGCGTGCGGTTTTATGATCGTAAAGAAATTAAAGATATCGTAGCGTATTTACGATTGTTGTATCAGCCGAACGATCGTATGAGCTTTAGCCGGATTGTGAACGTGCCGGCGCGCGGGCTTGGTGCGACGAGTGTTGAAAAATTTTTACTGTGGCAGGCGGAAACAGATATGGATATCGTTGCAGCGCTGGCAAACGCCGACCAAACGAGCATGCTGACGCCGCGCGCTAAAAATGCGTTTATGCAGCTTGGCGATACGCTGGGTGCATTGCAAGCGCGCGTGATGTCTAGCGCGAACCCGAGCGAAATTATTGAGCAGCTAATTGAAAAAACCGGCTACCGGGACTACGTGCTTGATGGCACGCCGCAAGCTGAGGAGCGCGAAGCAAATCTTGGCGTACTCGCGGCGGATGCGCAGGCATTTGCAACGCTGCCGGATTTTTTGGAAGAAGTTGCCTTGATGAGTACAGCCGATCAGGCAAATGACGCCGCAAAAGTAACGCTGATGACGCTGCATGCCGCGAAAGGCCTGGAATTTCCGGTAGTATTTATGGCCGGTATGGAAGACGGGCTGTTCCCGAGCGAGCGCGCGCTTGAAGAGGGTCCGCGTAGTCTTGAGGAGGAGCGCCGTCTTTGCTACGTCGGCATGACGCGGGCGCGCCAAGAGCTGTACTTGACGTATGCGCAAAGCCGCCAGCAATTCGGACAGCGATCGTATCGTACACCGTCGCGCTTTCTGGAGGATATGGGCACGGATATATTTGATCAGCAGCCAGCGCGTCCGCCGCGACCGCGTTACAATGAATTTAACGAGTTTGTGATGGATTATGATATTGGCGACCGAGTGCGCTCGCTGCAATTTGGTGCGGGCGAAATTGTTGATATCGACGGCTTAGCGGTAAGCGTAACGTTTGAAAACGGTGTGACGAAAAAGCTTAATGTTGAGTACGCGCGGCTTGAGAAACTAGCATAAACGACGAAAATCTGCTATAATGAGTGGGCGTGCTTGAAAGGGTGCGCTCGTATGAAGCGATTGATTACAAAATCACCTTTTTACACTCATATTATTGGCGCGGTGTTTATCGCGCTGTTTGGCGTTGCGTTGTATGTGGCGGCTACACCGCCCGTTCGCGCTGACGATACGTCGGTGGCAGCAGGCGAGCATATTATCGCGCTGCATGACGACGGCGCAGTAAAAGGATTTATAACGAAGAAAGCAACACTCAAAGAAGCACTCGCCGACGCGAATATCGCGATTGACGCAAACGATCGTACTGAGCCTGCGCTTGACACGAAGCTCGTTGCTAACTCATATCAGGTGAATGTTTACCGAGCTCGTCCGGTTGTGATAAAAGACGGACTGACGGCAACAAAAGTGATTACATCGTACCGCACAGGTGCGCAGATCGCAAAGCACGCAGGTTTAGCGCTTCATGACGAGGACAAGGCAGAATTGTCGCAGTCTACTAACCCGCTCGGCGACGGCGCATCTGAGGTTATGACAGTAACGCGCGCCACGCCGTTTACCTTCGACTTTTATGGTAAAACGTCGACGTCGTATAGCCTCGGCAAAACTGTTGGCGATATGCTTAATCGAAAACATATCACATTGGCGCAGAATGATGTTGTTGTACCAGGTGTCGATACGCCGCTCGCCGCCGGCTTGCACGTGCGCTTGTATCGCGAAGGTACGCAGACGATAACACAAGAGGAGGAAGTACCGTTTGAAACTGAAAAAATTAAGGATGCGAATCAACCGGCGAGTTATAAAGAAGTGAAAACAGCCGGTAAAAAAGGCAAGCGCACGGTAACGTACGAAATTAAAATTGAGAATGGCGTTGAAGTGTCGCGCAAAGAAGTGAATAGTAATGTTACGGAGCAACCGGTGAAACAAGTGGAGGTGGTTGGCGCGAAATTTAATTATACCGGCGGTCCGTTGAACGAAGCGCAAATTACCGCGCTTGGCGTTTGTGAAACCGGCATGACGGCGACGCGTAATTCAGGAAACGGTTTTTACGGTGCATTTCAATTTATGCCAGGCACATGGCGAAGTAATGCGCCGGCAGAATATAAGGGTGTGTTGCCGCATCAGGCGCCGCTTGAAGCGCAGAAGCAAGCCGTCCAGAATTTATTGTCGCGCTCAAGTATCTATACACAGTTCCCTGGGTGTGCGCGAAAAATGCAAGCTCAAGGCGTGCTGTAGTGGCTATTCCAAAAAAATCTCTCGGTCAGCACTGGCTGCACGATCCAGACATACTCGCGTATATCGCCGATGTGGCGCAATTAACACCAAACGATACGGTGCTTGAGATTGGTCCGGGGCTCGGTACGCTAACGAGCCATCTGCTTGCGCGCGCTGGTCGTGTGGTGGCGGTGGAGTTTGATACAGATTTGGCACGTAAATTACCTGGGCAATTTCCGGGTAAGAATCTTGAGGTTGTTAATCAAGATATTCTGCGGTTTGATCCGTCCAGACTGCCACATGGCTATAAAATCGTCGCGAACGTGCCATATTATATCACGAGCAAGATTATTCAAACATTTTCCGAATGCAACAATCCACCGAGTATGATGGTGCTGCTTGTGCAAAAAGAAGTCGCCGAACGGCTTGCGGCGAACCCAGGCAAATGCAGTGTTTTAGCAATCGCCGCGCAAGTATTTCATCAAGTGGATACTGGTGTAGTTGTGCCGGCGGCACTATTTACGCCGCCGCCAAAAGTTGATTCGCAGGTAGCGATATTAAGGCGCTATGACGAGCCTGTTGTGCCGCACGACTGGCAGCCAATATTTTTTTGCTTGGTGAAGGCCGGTTTCTCGGCAAAGCGCAAGAAGCTGCGCAGTTCGTTGGCGGGCGGGCTGCAGCTAGATAAGAGTTATGTTGAACAGCTTTTGTCTCGTGCACACATTTCGCCTGATGCTCGTGCAGAAGAGCTGTCGATTGCACAGTGGCTGGACTTGGCGCGATTATACGCCAAAAAGAGCGAGCAGAATAAGACATGATCGCTGCTGATCGATGTCAATGCGGTTTTTCCCTATGCGGTCGTAAAGTGCGACGACATAATGCTAATGCTTAATTACGGCATCTCTACGTATGCGTCAGTCCTGTCGTTCGTCGCTCCGTGTGTTTTGTGTTCGAGGCGACGTTGCGTATACTGTCATATCAACGGATCATATAGTAATAATTGGACGTATAATATACTACACCCATTCAGCTAATGATGCATGTAGATTTACTATTATTGTGATGACGCGAATTAGTAGTCGTTAACAGGGTAATACATTCATTAACACTACGCTCTAATAGTTTGACCAGAGGTACAGTATTTTTTATAATACAAAATGATTATGGGCAAGAGGGTACGGTATGATTTTAATGATCGTCGAATGGGTTGTCGTTTGAGTAGCACGCGCGTGCAGTGCCAAGCATCTTGTCAATCGGCATGTATACCGCGCGTGAGAATGGTGTCGGACGTGAGAAATGCTGCGGTACGTAGTAGAAAAAGCGTGCTACGTTCACCTATGCTGCAAAAAAGTCGAAAAGCTCAAGCAGCTAATCAACGTAGAAATAGTGTGATAGCTCGACGCCTTACGCGTTCAGCAAAAATTCTCTATATGCTGGAGAATATAGAAGTGGCGCGTCCTAAACGAGGCAAACGACAAAGCGGGGCATTGCGTAAGGTAAAGAAAAAGATTGTCACTTGGCAGTTCTTTTCGCGGTCAATGGCGATTGCGCTAACGGTGCTTGCGCTGTATACAGTAGCAGATACGCTTATCTTAAATCAAAAGATTGAAAAAGAAAGAAGCGATACAGTGGCAGCCGCTCAAAGCGATGATTCTAACAAACGCCAGGTGGCTGAAGGCAAGGACGAGAAAGATGTCAGTGATGATGCGATCGCTCGTTATAAAGTTGCGCCTGAGTTGCCGCGAATTATTCATATCAACGCAATTGGCGTAAAGGCGCGTGTCTTGCAGATGGGTGTCAATGTTGATGGTTCTATGCAAGCGCCGATCAATGTTTTTGACACGGGGTGGTATACGGGAAGCGTTCGTCCCGGGCAAAAAGGTGCGAGCATCATTGTAGGGCATGTCTCTGGCCCGACGCGGCACGGTATTTTTGAGAAACTTAGTCAGTTGAAAAATGGCGATTCAATAACGATAGAAAATGGTGCGGGAAAATTATTCAATTACCAAGTTGTTGCGTCCGAGACAGTGAAACTGGAGAATGTTGATATGAATAAATTTATGCGTCCTGCCAATGGCGTAGACGAAGGACTGAATTTGATGACATGCGCTGGAAAATGGATTAATAGCGGCAGTACAATGGACCACCGATTAATGGTGTATGCAAAACGTACGTCGTAGTCTGTTATAATAAGTGCTATGACAAAACAACACGCTTACATCACTACCGCTATTCCGTATGTCAATGGTCTGCCGCATATTGGTCATGCGATGGACTACATGTTGGCGGATGTTTGGGCGCGGTATGCGCGGCAAAACGGTCGCGAGGTTCGATTTCAGACAGGTGTAGACGAACACGGCAATAAAATTGCAGCAAAAGCAGCAGAGAATAATTTGACGCCGCAAGCGTATGTCGATCAGCTGTATGAAAACTTTAAAAAGATGATCGCCGAATTAAATATTTCATCGACCGATTTCATTCGTACGACCGATGCACATCACTGCGAGGCGGTGCAGTACATTTGGCGGCAATTAGCGGCAGGCGGCTATATTTATAAAGGCAGTTACGAGGGTTGGTACTGCCAGGGCTGCGAAGCATTTGTAACAGATACGGAAGCTGCTGAGAATAACGGCGTGTGCCCCGATCATAAAACACCATACCAGCGTTTGAGCGAAGAAAATTATTATTTTAAGACTAGCGCATTCTCCGATAAAATTCGCGAGGCGATTGAATCGGGCAGGATGAAGATTGTACCAGAGTTTCGCAAAAAAGAGTTTTTAGCATTAATAGGCAATGGTTTGCAAGATGTGTCGGTATCGCGCCCGCGCAAAAATCTGAGCTGGGGTGTTGCCGTTCCCGACGACGACAGCCAAGTGATGTACGTGTGGCTGGACGCGCTCAGCAATTACATTACCGTAATTGGATATCCGGATCGTACAGAAGAATGGCAAAGCTTTTGGCCGGCAGATGTGCAGGTCGTCGGGAAAGATATTCTGCGGTTTCATGCTGGAATTTGGCCGGCAATGTTAATGGCGCTTGATTTGCCGTTGCCGAAAGTATTATTGGTTCACGGATTTATTAACGTCAATGGCGCAAAGATGTCGAAAAGTTTAGGTAATGGCGTTGGACCGAGCGATATCGTACCGCATTACGGCGTTGATGCGTTTCGTTACTATTTTCTGCGCCACGTGCCAACGCAAGAAGACGGTGATTTCACATGGGAGAGGTTTGAAGCAGCATACAATGGCGAGCTTGGTAATGACCTTGGTAATTTAGTACAGCGCGTGGCAAAAATGGTATTGAGCTATCAGGCGGGAGTAATCGGTGATGCGCCGCAAGCGGAACATGATATGGGTCCGTACCGTACGGCTATGGAGTCATTTAATTTTGATCGGGCGCTTGCTGAAGTTTGGCAAACGATTCGTTCATTGAATCAGTATATTGAGCGTGTGCAGCCTTGGCAAGTCGCAAAAAAACGCGACAAAGACCCGGAAGCAGAGGTACACTTATCGGAGATTTTGGCGTATGCATGCGGCACGCTGCTGCAGGTGGCTGATATGTTAACGCCGTTCTTACCGCAAACTGCCGACAATATTCGCGGGTTGTTTGCAAGCGGCGTTGTGCCGCAGGAACTTGCGCCGCTATTTCCACGCGTCTATATTCATACACTCGATCCGCGCGGCGCCAAACAAGCATCATGAAGCTTATTGATTCGCACTGCCATTTGCACGATTCGGATTTCTACGATGATGAAACGCGCGAGCGTGTGTACCAGGAAGCGATTCACGCCGGTGTTGCGATGATTTGCGTTGGTACGGATACGCGCAGCTCGCATGAAGCGGTCGCCTTTGCAGAATCGCACCATAATGTATGGGTGGCCGTTGGAATTCATCCGCACGAGGCGGCGGTCAATCAGGCGGACGATATCCGTAAGCTGCTGTCGCAAAAATCCGATAAAGTCGTTGGTATTGGCGAAATCGGGCTAGACTATCACTACGATCACAGTCCGCGAGAGGTGCAGTTGCAGCGACTGCGCGAGCAGTTACAGCTGGCGGTAGCGTTTGATTTGCCAGTGAGCTTTCATGTGCGCGATGCGTTTGATGATTTTTGGCCGATATTTGACGAGTTTTCTGGCATTCGCGGTGTTCTGCACAGCTTCACTGATACGCAGGTAAATTTAGATGCAGGATTTGCGCGCGGTTTATATATGGGAATTAACGGCATTAGCACGTTTACGAAAGACGCGGCGCAGCAAACAATGTATCGCCATGCGCCGCTTGAGCGCGTTTTACTCGAAACAGATGCGCCATACTTGACTCCTATACCATTTCGTGGTAAAGTGAATGTACCAGCTTACGTGGGCAAAGTTGCGGAGTTTCAGGCGAGAGTGCGAGGTATCTCGCTTGATGATATTGCGCGGATAACAACCGCGAATACGCGAACACTTTTTGGAGTACATTATGCGAGAGGAACGACGAGCCACCACCGAATTTCAAGCTTCAGAAAATCCTGAAGTTTTTGCGAATACAACTGAAGATCTGACGTATGAGGCAATTGAGCGAGCGCGGTCAATTGAGGCTTCTGTGCCAAATGAAGAAACGCTTGTGCGCGTCGGCGAAGTCGCGCACGGTGCAATGTGGTCACAGCAAACACGAGAGCGACCGCTAACGCTGCACGAGGAGATTGCTCACTATTCCAGCCTTGTGCCGTATCTCCGCGAGCTGTATCAATCTGATTTCGAACAGGCGGCATAAATGGCTTCCGTACTGAAAAAAGCACTGAAATTACTCGTCGGCGATGACATGCCATCCGAGTGGCTAAAGCTGCCAAAGCGCAAACGACCGTTGCAGCCGTTGAGCGAACGCGAGCTGTTGACGCTTGAGAGTGAAATTGGCGCGCAATTATTCGGCCCGATTCCCGATGGGCATCGCCGCGAATTCTTCTGCCTGGACGACAAAACTTGGATTTGGCATGAAGAGTGGCTTGACGCGAAGCGTAAATTGCAAGCCGATACAATTAGGTACGAGATCACAGACAAAGGTATTCTAAAAGTGCAGGCTGGTCCGCATTATGACTACCTAGAAGGCGACGAGCTGCGCAATTTTGGCGTCGCTGTGCGCATGTACTATGAGCAAATTGCCCGGCAATTATACCGCCGCGATCCCGCGACGCACCAAAAATTGGTATAATATAATAGTGGATTCGGGTATGATCTATTTTGACCATGCGGCAGCGACGCCGCTTGATAAGCGTGTACTGGCGGCGATGCAGCCGTATTTTTCCGAGCAGTTTTTTAATCCATCTGCGCCATATGCTGCGGCAGTTGAGGTGAAAAGAGCGTATCAAGATGCAAAACATCGGTTAGCGGTATGTATCGGCGGGCAGGCAAGTGATGTGATTATGACGGCGGGCGCAACGGAGTCAATTAATTTGATAGTGTATAGCGCGCATGGGCATATCGTGACAAGCGCAATTGAGCACGATGCAGTACTGGATGCGGTAAAAACGCGCGAACATACGCTTGTCGCGCCAACAAAAAAAGGTGTTATTACGGCCGATGCTGTGCGTGCGGCAATTCGTCCGGACACCGAACTGGTTACGATTGCGCTTGCAAATCACGAATTAGGAACGATTCAACCGCTGCGTGATATTGCTGATATTGTGCGCACTGAGCGCCGCCGCCGGTTTGAGGCAGGTGAAACAGCACCGATTTGGCTTCATACCGATGCGTCGCAAGGCGCAGGGCAGCTTGACCTGCACGTGTCGCGGCTTGGTGTTGATGCGATGACGCTGAATGCAGGTAAAATTTACGGACCAAAGCAGGTTGGTCTGTTATGGCGCCAGGCGAACGTACGGTTACGACCATTTATTCGTGGCGGCGGACAGGAGCGCGGTCTTCGCAGCGGTACTGAAAATGTGCCGGGCGTGATTGGATTTGCTACGGCGCTTGAATTGGCGCAGCGGCATCGCAAGTCGGAAACGCGGCGGCTTGAGGAGCTGCGAAACGGCATGCAGCAGCGGATTGCCGCGGCGATTCCCGATGTAGTTATATCAGGCGACCAAAAACGCCGCCTGGCAAGCCATTTACACGTATCATTTCCGGGCATCGACGCAGAGCGCTTAATCTTCATACTTGAACAGCAGCATGTATACGTTGCAACTGGTAGTGCCTGTGCGGCGAATGCTGGTATGCGGTCGCATGTACTGCAGGCAATTGGACTAACTCCGGATGTTGCCGATGGCAGTTTGCGTATTACGCTCGGGTGTTTGTCAAATCAGGAGATTTGCGAGCGCGGTACTACCAAAATCATCGCGGCAGTCCAAGCTGAGCGAGCGAGGATGCGGCGATGAAAAAAGTTGTAATCGCTGTGAGCGCTATTGTAGTGCTAATTGCCGTGATTATTTGGAGTATTGGCGCATATCTGTACGTTGATGATTTACGTGGCTGCGGACAAGCGCCGACGACTTTCGATGTGTGTAGATCAGCCGACGCTATTGTTGCCGTGAGTGGCGGCGATACGCTTGCGCGCGCCGATGAGGCGATTAAATTATATCGTAACGGTTGGGCGAGATATATCGTATTTTCGGGTGCGGCGGCAGATAAAAGCGGTCCGAGTAATGCGCAGGTTATGAAACGCCATGCGATTGCGTCCGGTGTGCCGGCAACTGCGATTCTAATCGAAACAATGAGCGAAACGACAGAAGAGAACGCTATGAATACGACACAAATTCTTGACCAGCACCACATATCGTCGGTGATTCTAGTGACCAGTGTATATCATCAACGTCGTGCTACGCTGGAATTTCGCAAAAGCGCTCCGAAAATTTTCGTACGCAGTCATCCAGTTGAGTCAGACCGCCAGTGGCAAGGCGGCGGTTGGTGGCTGACGTCGACCGGTTGGAATCTTGCAATTCAGGAGCTCGGTAAAATTATCGTGTCGACGAGGAATTAGCGTATGGTAAAGCGGGTATTTGTCGGTATGAGCGGTGGCGTTGACAGTAGTGTTGCGGCAGCGCTTTTGGTTGAGCAGGGTTATGATGTGACCGGCGTCTATATGAAAAATTGGAGCCAGGATTTGCCCGGTATGGAGTGCCCGTGGCGTGAAGATTTAGCAGATGCAAAACGCGTAGCAGTACAGCTTGGGATTGATTTTGAAGTGTTTGATTTTCAGCGTGAGTATAAGCAAAAAGTTGTTGATTATATGCTTGATGAATACAAAGCGGGGCGTACGCCAAACCCTGATATCATGTGCAATCAAGAAGTGAAGTTTCGGTTGTTTCTTGATGTTGCGCTTGAAAAAGGCGCAGATTTTATCGCGACGGGGCATTATGCACGTGCTGAACACGGCGCGCTGATGATGGCAAAAGACTGCGTAAAAGATCAAACGTATTTTTTGTACCGTGTGACTCATGCGGCGTTGAGGCACACATTATTTCCGCTTGGCAGTTATACAAAGCCTGAAGTGCGCGCGATGGCAAAAGCACGCGGGTTATGGACGGCACGTAAAAAAGAGTCAATGGGTGTGTGTTTTGTCGGCAATGTCGGTATGTGTGAGTTTTTGAGCGAGTATGTGACGACAACACCAGGAGATATTGTCGATCGTGAAACGGGCGCAATTCTTGGTCGGCATGACGGCGCGATATTTTATACGCTTGGTCAACGGCATGGGTTGGAGGTTGGCGGTGGACTACCCTATTATGTCGTTGGCAAAGACATGAACCGCAACGAAGTGTATGTGAGTCGAAATATCAATGATGATGCGATGTGGCGAACGACAATCCCACTGACCGATTTACACTGGATACATGGCGCGCCGAATGAAGCGGATGTGCTACGCGTACGCCTGCGCCATCGCGGCGAATTGAAATCGTGCCAATTACGCGGAACTGAATTATTTCTCACTGAACCCGAGCGTGCAGTTGCGCCTGGACAGTCGGCAGTGATATATGCCGGCGGTGTCTGTTTGGGCGGCGGAATTGTCGCAGGGTAATGCTACTTCCGATGACGACCGTTCAGTGTATACGCCGTTCTGTGGTATAATGACCCCTATGAATGCCCAGGAAATTCGCAAAAAGTATTTGGAGTTTTATCAGCAGCGCGGTCATGCAATCGTCAAGCGCGCGCCGCTTATTCTACATGACGATCCGACGACGTTGTTTACCGGCTCTGGTATGCAGCCAATGATTCCGTTCCTGCTTGGCGAGCCGCACCCGCGCGGCACGCGGATTGCCGATAGTCAGACGTGTTTGCGCGCGCAAGATATTGACGATATCGGCGACAATCGTCACACGACGTTTTTTGAGATGCTTGGTAACTGGAGTTTGGGCGATTATTTTAAGCAAGAGCAAATTCCGTGGATGTTTGAATTTCTGACAGAAGTTGTCGGACTTGATCCAGCGCGTCTCTATGTAACATGTTACCGCGGCAACGATAAATTTGGCATTCCAAAAGATCAAGAAGCGGCTGATTTATGGGCAAAGCTATTTGCTGATAAGGGTTTATCGCATGGACAAGCGGACATTGGTAGCGAAGCAGATGGTTATACGCGTGGTATTCATGAAGGTGAGCGAATTTTCTTTTATGATGGAACAAAGAACTGGTGGAGCCGCAACGGCTCAGAGGCGACGACGCCAGTGGGCGATCCGTGCGGACCGGACAGCGAAATGTTCTATTTGTTTGATACGCCGCACGACCCGGCGTTTGGCGAGCATTGCCATCCAAACTGCGACTGCGGGCGGTTCATGGAAATCGGCAATAACGTGTTTATGGCCTATAAAAAAGTCGCTGAGGGTAAATTTGAACCACTCGCTAAGCCAAACATTGACCATGGATCTGGGCTAGAACGAATTGCTGCGGCAGCAAATAACGATCCGGATGTATTCAAAGTGAGCTTGCTCTGGCCAATTATTGAGAAGCTTGAGCAGCTAAGCGGTAAAACGTATGCAGCGCACACCGAAAGTATGCGTGTCATTGCCGACCACTTGCGCGCAGCAACGTTTATGGCGGTTGATGGATGCGTGCCGAGCAATAAAGAGCAAGGGTATGTTATGCGGCGGCTATTGCGGCGGGCAATCCGGTTTGCGAATGAACTTGGTGTAAAGGAAGACTTTTTCGAAGAAATTATTCCGGTGATTGCTGATTTGTATGTAAACGATTTTCCGGAAATTGCCGAGCATCGCGATAAAATTATTATCACGCTCATGAAAGAAGAAAAAGCGTTCACGCGGACGCTCCTTAAGGGCGTGCGGCACTTGCGTAAATTTGTCGAAGACGGATTGACGGGCGTTGAGTTGTTCACTTTGTACGACACGTATGGATTTCCGGTTGAGCTCAGTACAGAAATCGCGCGCCGCGAAGGCGTCAAGCTTGACGCTGACTGGCGAGTACAATTTGATGCCAAAATGCAGGAGCAGCGCCAACGCAGCCAAACGGCGCGCAAGGGTCAATTCCACGGCGGACTAGAAGGTGCGGAGCCGATTCACTTGAAATACCACACGGCGACGCATTTGCTCGGCGCGGCGCTACGGAAAGTACTGAACGCGCCGGATTTGCAGCAGCACGGCAGTAATATCACGACCGAGCGGCTGCGGTTTGATTTTAACCATGATAAGTTGACGCCAGCCGAGAAGCAAGCAGTTGAAGATCAAGTAAATGCTTGGATTGATGCGGATTTGCCTGTTAGCTACCACGTATATCCAACTGAAAAAGCACTTCAAATGGGTGCAATCGGCGCATTTGGTGAGCGTTACGGATCAGAGGTAAAAGTGTACTCTATTGGTGAAGGCGATAATTGCGTTAGTTTTGAAGTTTGCGGTGGTCCGCATGTGGGGCATACGGGCGAGTTGAAAGCAGGCGGCAAACAGTTTAAGATAATCAAAGAAGAATCGTCAAGCGCCGGCATTCGCCGTATCAAGGCGGTACTACGCTGATATTTTGTTGAAAAGGCAATGGACCAAAAAATGTACCGCGAAAATAGCGAGTACAAACAAAATAGTATATAATGAAACTGTCTATGGTTTTAGATAAAATTCGTGCATTACGCAAAAAAGTTGATACGCAAGCCGATGATTATATCGTCGCGCTTGACATCGGCACTGAATATATCAAAGCGCTGATCGCTAATGTTCAGGGCGAAGATATTGAGATCGTTGGCGTTGGACGCGCGCACCAAGAGCTTGGCGATATGCACCAAGGTGCGATTGCTGATATCGCGGGCGTTGTCCGCAACTGCGAAGAAGCACTCGGCGCCGCCGAAGAAGAAGCTGGTTTGCAGGCGAAGCGTGCGGTGATTGGTATCGCTGGCGAGCTCGTAAAAGGCGTGACAAATACGATTCGATACCGTCGCCCGCAGCCGGATCGTCCGCTTGACGAAACTGAGATGGAATTTATCATCGAAAAAGTCCAAGACCGCGCCGCTGTAAAAGCGCAAAAGCAGATTGCACTCGAAACCGGTAATGATGATGTTGAAGTAAAGCTAGTGAATTCAGCGCTCGTCAGTATCCATATTGATGGTTATAAGGTGTCGAACCCGATTGGGTTTCAAGGAAAAGACGTTGCTGTGCAGATTTACACCGCTTTTGCGCCGATGGTACATATTGGCGCGCTCGAAAAAGTTGCAGACGAGCTTGATTTAACGCTGATGGCAGTGGCGGCTGAGCCGTTCGCTGTGAGCCGCAGCGTACTCGGAACGGATGCAAACAGTTCGTTTACGGCGATTTTGGCAGACGTTGGCGGCGGCACGACAGACATTGCTGTGGTGAATGACGGCGGCGTCGAAGGAACGAAAATGTTTGGTATCGGCGGACGCAGTTTCACGAAAACGATCGCAACGGAGCTGGCGATTAGCTACACGCAGGCAGAAAAACTAAAGGTTAATTTGGACGGCGAGAAAATTAAGCCGTCAGTAAAAGAGCAAATTGACGCCGCGATAAACCGCACGCTTGAGGTTTGGCTATCCGGCGTGGAATTGGCGCTGAGCGAATTTGATTCAGTCGACCAGCTGCCGCCGCGCATTTTGCTATGCGGCGGCGGCGCAAGTTTAGCACCGCTCGTTGATGCGCTTAAAAAAGACGATTGGTACAAAGATTTGCCGTTTACTAAGCGCCCGAGCGTTCAGCGAATTAGTCCGCATGATGTTATCGGTATCGTTGATACAACTGAAAAAGCAAGCGACCACACGTATATTACAGCGATGGGATTGTTGCGTGTGGGGTATGATACAATAATAGGAGCGAGCGACGCGCAAACGATGCGAGATCGAATCAATCGTATCCTGCGCGTGTAATAGAAATATGCAAAAAGATGTTATTTATATTGATGTAGAGGACGATATTACCGCGATTATCGGTAAGATTAAAGCTGCCGAGCATGAGATTGTCGCATTAGTACCGCCGAAACGAACAGGCGCAATCCAAAGCGCGGTTAATTTGAAGTTAGTGCAGCGTGCGGCAGAACGCGCTGATAAACATGTCGTGATTATTTCAAACAATGCAGCACTTACGGCGCTTGCTGGCGCGGCGCATATTCCGGTAGCGAAAAACCTCCAAAGCCGGCCGGAAATCGCGGAAGTGCCGGCGCTAAAAGTTGACGAGGACGACGATATCATTGACGGATCGGCGCAAGGCGGCGATCCGAAAAAGCCGGAATCAATTGATTCGATCGAAAGCGAGAATGCAACCGCAAATCCAAGCAGCGATAAAAAGACATCGCCGGCAGACGCAAAAAACGGCAAGAAAAAAATTCCATCAATTCCTGATTTCAATAAATTCCGCAAAAAGTTTTTCCTGATTTTAGCGGGGGTTGTGCTACTGATTGGCGGCAGTATCTGGGCGTTTGTGATCGCGCCCCATGCTACGATTGCTATTACGGCGCAAACGTCGCAGGTCGCTGTGAATACGCAAGTAAAAGCCAGCGATACTGCAGCGACTAGTCTGAGCGAGGGTACGATCAAAACAACAACAAAAGCATCGGAAACGCCGGTGTCAAAGACAATTCCGGCAACAGGCACAAAAGATGTCGGGACAAAAGCGACGGGTACGATCCGCGTGACGCCGACGCGCGAAACGATTAGCGACATCGTCGACCATGACGTAACGGTCGCAGCAGGTTCGGAAGTGTCATCGTCGAGCGGCGCAAAATACCGGCTTGATAGCGCACTGACGTTCAGCTACGATACGCTACGCACAACGCGCAACGGCGTGACGGTCGGCGTGACGGCGGTTGAAAATGGCTCAAAATATAACGGCGCGTCCGGCAGCGCGAAAGGCTTATCAGGATTTGAGGCGAGTTTCACAGCATCAACGTCGGGCGGCACAGATAAGACTGTTACCGTCGTGCAGCAGAGCGATATTGATTCCGCAACAGCGAATTTAGTGTCCGACGCCGAAAAAGATGCGGCAAAAAAGGCGCTCCAGTCGCAATTTGGCAAAGACGCTACGGTCATTGACGCGTCGTTTGTCGTCAATACAAGCGGCGTATCAATTCCAGCGGCAGGCACCGAGGCGCCAGACGGCAAGGCGGCAATTGGCGGCGCAATCAAATATTCGCTCAAGGCGATCATAAAAGCCGATCTCAATACATTTCTCGATGCGTATTTCAAGCAGCAAATTGACGGAAAAAATAATCAAAAAGTGTATAGCAACGGCGTGTCATCGGTGTCGCTTACGAATGTTACGATTGCCGGGGAAACTGTAACGGCGAAGTTAACGGCAAACGGCAAAATTGGTCCAAAAATTGATGAAGCGGCAATCAAAGAATATGTGAAAGGCAAGCGCATTGGCGAAGTGCAAGAATACGTGAAAGCGATTGACGGCGTTAAATCGGTTGACGTTAATTTCTCGCCGTTTTGGGTACATACTGTGCCGGGCGATACAAAAAAGATAACGGTGAAATTCGTCGTCGATGAGTAAATCGTACGTTGCACTTGATGTCGGCGAGAAGCGAATTGGCGTCGCCTTAGCGCGTGATGACGTAAAAATCGCGATGGCGTATGATACGCTCAATGTTGATGGCGGCGAAGTTCAGGCGATTGCTGAAATTATCGTGCGCGAAAAAGCTGATGTGCTCGTCGTCGGGTACCCGCGCAACCAAGCAGGCGAGCCAACGAAGCAGACAGAATTTGTCGAGCGGTTCGTCGAGCAGCTGCGCGATATTGCGTCAAAAATCGTTTTTCAAGACGAATCGCTTACGAGCGTTAAGGCTGAAGAGATTTTGAACGCGCGTAATCAGCCGTACGCAAAAGGTGAAGTCGACGCACTAGCGGCAAGTCTGATACTACAAGATTATTTGGAGACGCACTAATGGACGGATTTCGCCGGTCCAGGTCGCCAGAGCCGCGATCGCCGCAAGCTATGGCGCAGCCGCATTTTCAGCCGCGTCCGTCTCGTCCGCAATCTGCTGGGTTGCCGCACGCGGACTCTCGCCCGCAAACGGAGCGGCAGTTTTGCCCAGGTTTACAATACCAGCCGCTGCAGCGCCCACAACCCCCGTCAAATGTCAACAATACGCTGCCAGACGTAGGGAGTGTGCCGCGCAACAGTTCACAGGACTCTACCGAACCGTTCCGTAGCCGCCGTGACACGCCAGAACGAGGACGCGTGTCGGTTTCTCCGAATAAAAAACCTCGCCGCCATAAAAAGTGGCTTATCGCTTTTGTCATATTTAGCGTCATTGCTGCTATGGCTGCCGGCGCATACCTGTGGTATACTAGCCAGCTAAAAGCGGTCTCGCGCAGTACAGAGAAGCACTCAGTTGTTATTAGCGACGGCGACTCAACGGCGACAATTGCTGCTAAGCTGAAAAAAATAGGTGTCATTCGCGATGAATTAGCATTCCGAATTTATGCGTATTTAGAAGGTAAGGCAATGGTGGGCAGTACGTGCCGCGTTTCGCCGTCGCAAACCGTTCCCGAAATAGTGGCTAAATTAGCGGCTGGATGCCGTGATTTCAAAGCGATTACATTCTACCCGGGCGGCACGCTTGAAGCGTCGCGCTACAAAGCATCGCGCGCGCGAAGCGGCACCGATAAAACAAATGCGCGCTACGTTCTAAAGCAAGCCGGCTTTAGCGACAACGACATTACGACGGCATTCCACGCGGCATACGATAGTCCGTTGTTTGTCGACAAACCGGCAGATACGTCGCTTGAAGGCTATGTATTTGGTGAGACATATCACGTGGCAGATGACGCGACGGCGAAGCAAGTTCTCGAAACGGTATTTGCGCATATGTATAAAATCGTGCAAAAGAACAATTTAGTCGCGAAATTTAAAGAGCAAGGGCTGAATTTATACCAGGGAATCACGCTTGCGTCAATTGTTGAGCGCGAGTTGACGTGCGAAGACAAGCCGACGGCAGAGCGCAAAGAGCGCTGCTATCAGTACCAGCGCGGTATCGCGCAAGTATTTATTAAGCGTTTCCGTGCAGGCGCAAAGCTCGGATCCGACATTACGGCAGTCTATGCTGCTGATAAGGCAAAGATTGATATCCCTAGAGACGACACTAATGCGCTCGTGTCGATTGATTCGCCGTACAATACGCGCAAATACGAGGGCTTGCCGCCAACGCCGATCGCTGCGCCCGGCGAATTATCGCTGCGGGCGGTCGCGAACCCAACCGAAACTGATTACAATTTCTTTTTAGCAGGCGACGATGGTTTAATTTACTTTGCGAAAACGAACGAAGAGCATGAGGCGAATATTAAAAATCATTGTCAAAAACTCTGTGCAGCGATCTAGTAAAAAGCATTGACAATATAGGCGCTCATCTGCTATAATGAAACACGTACATTTCTGTAAGTTTGCGAGGTTTTACGGAGAGTGTTTATCGCGCAGCACCCAGAAATGACTACCTTGAGAAGTCGTACAACTGCCGAAACAATCTTTTTCGTTACTATTAGTTAATTAAAATGGTCGATGGCGGTTCGTCTCTGGATATCAGAGAGAAAGACTTTAATAGGTATAGGGAATGCATGTGAATGCGTTCCGGGAGAACGGTTATCATTACCAACGATTCATCAGCAAAAGCTCGCTCGAATTTCATGGCACGCAAGGCTCTTGATTCGTCGGCGCGTACTCATGTGAGTAAACGATCACGCCGCGGTGCGCTTTCTATTTCGTCAATTGCGTCGTATTTCGGCGTATTTTTGTTAATTACAACGCTAATCGCGGTTAGCTATCAGCCGGTCGCGACAGAACGATCGTCGGCGCTTGCAAATGCCTCGCCGACAACACAGACGACGACGCTCGCTAAGGTACAGAGTGAAGCTGGCTCGGTTGATCCTGTGGTGGCGGCAAATATCGCATCTTCGCTTGCCGATACGACAAATATGCCGGTCAGCAATAACGTGGCGAATCTATCGCAATCGCTTGCAGTCGAAACGATGATGGCGCAGACCGATTCAAGTACGATTAGCAAGCCGCAAGTCGTAAATATGACGGCTGATTCGCGCAGTACGACAACCTACGTGACGCAAGCGGGTGATACGCTTGACGGCGTTGCCGAGAAATATGGATTAAAGAAAACGACAATCGCTTGGGCGAATAATTTGAGCTCTGATGCGCTTGAGCCAAACGTGACGCTGACAATTCTGCCGACAGACGGTATTTTGTATACGACGAAAGATGGCGATACGCTTGATGCGATCGCCGAAAAATATGGCAGCAAGAAGAGTGATATTGTTACGTATAACGACCTTGAACTTTCGGCAAATGTCGCAAACGGTACGCGCTTAATTATTCCTGGCGGCGTCTTGCCGGAAAATGAACGTCCAGGCTATGCCGCATCATCGCGCAACGCTAATTCGTCGCGCCGCGGCGTGCCGGCAAATAGCAACTGGGGCGCTGGCACGGCAGCGGGTGCTGCCTCATCGTTCAGGGGCGTGGTATCTGCTGGCAATAAATATGCTTGGGGTAATTGCACGTGGTACGCGTATGAACGCCGTATTCAGCTCGGTTTGCCGGTCGGTAGTTACTGGGGTAACGCTAGCACGTGGGCATACAATGCGCGCGCTGCAGGATTAATGGTAAATGGTACGCCGAGTGCTGGGGCGATTATGGCAAATGGCGGCGGTTATGGTCACGTGGCAATCGTTGAATCGGTGAATCCAGGCGTTTCTGTCACGATTAGCGAAATGAACGGGTATCGCTGGGGCGGCGGTTTCAACCGCGTCGGTCGCGGGACACTCTCATGGAGTGAGGCGACTAGCGGCTACTATAAATATATCCATTAGAATAACATTGTGAAATGTAAAAACGCCTCTGTCAAATTCGGGGCGTTTTTGCTATACTGGAAATATGTTTGTTGATACAGCAAAGGTAACGGTAACAGCCGGTAAAGGTGGCGATGGCGCAGTGAGCTTTCGCCACGAGATTTTTGTCGATAAAGGCGGTCCGGACGGCGGTGACGGCGGCAAGGGCGGCGACGTTGTTTTTGTCGCGACCGAGCAGCTCAATACACTGTTGAAATTTCGTTATCAGCCAAAGCTCAAAGCAGAGAACGGCGTAGCTGGCAGTAAAAGAAAAAAGGCGGGACGCGCGGGCGAGCGCTTGATCGTAAAGGTCCCCGTTGGCACGATCGTTAAGCGCGACGGTGTTATCGTAGCCGATTTGACGCGCCACGGCGAAGAAGCAGTGATTGCGAAAGGCGGCGACGGCGGGTTTGGTAATGCACACTTTAAGTCAAGCGTACGCCAAACGCCGCGCATGGCAGAGCTTGGCGAGCCGGGCGAATCGTTTGAGGCTGAATTGGAATTGAAATTGTTGGCGGATGTCGGGTTGGTCGGCTTTCCGAATGCGGGAAAATCAACCTTTTTGAGTGTCGTGTCAAATGCGCGCCCGGAAATTGCGAATTATGAATTTACCACTTTGACACCAAATCTAGGAGTGGCTGATATTGATGACGGCAGTATTCTTATTGCTGATATTCCAGGGTTGATTGAAGGTGCGAGCGAAGGTAAAGGTCTGGGCGACCGATTTTTACGTCATGTTGAGCGGACGGCGGTGCTGCTCCATATGATTGATGCGTATAGCGATGATCCGGCGGAAAAATATACAGCGATTCGCCGCGAGCTTGAAAAATATAGCACGGAGTTAGCAGTGCGCCCAGAGATTATTGCACTGACAAAATGCGAAGGGCTGGATGAGGAAATTATTGCGATGCAAAAAACAGCACTGCAAAAAGCGGCGAATAATGCGGAGATTGTAGCTATCTCATCGCAATCGGGGCGGGGCGTGAAAGATTTGTTACGGTTGCTGCGGCGCGCAGTCAAAGCGTACCGCCAGCGCGAGCAGCAGCAAGAGGGCGAAGCAGAGACCGACCTGCCGGTAATTTCGCTTGATGAAGACCAATTGACAGACGCGTGGACAGTTGAGCGGCTGCCAGATGAGACGAACGAGGGCGGCGAGCCGGTAGCAGTTTTTATAGTCCGAGGTAAAAAAATCGAGAAGTTTGCCCGCCGGACGAATTTTGATCAATTTGAGGCAGTAAACCGCCTGCGCGACATCATGAAACGGACGGGTATTACGCACGAGCTGGTCCGCCAAGGCGCGACAGGTGAGAGCGTCGTGCGGATCGGCGAGAGCGAGTTGACGTTAGTTGAGCAGTAGTATTCTAAGAGGAGGGAATGATGGGTAATAAAGAATATGTAAATAGCGTGAGTGCTGAGAAATCCATAGAAGTGCCAAATCGTTTTCAAGTGGCGCTATATAGTGGTAAACAGCATAGAAATTTTTTTAGAAGTATATATCCGCACAGTTATATTGGATCTACTCTAGCTGCCGCTGTAGGTTTTTCTGTGGGGGTATGTATCGCGCCTCGTAGAGCCCTAATAGTAAATGACGACAATATCCGAGGAGCGCTTAAGCATAATCCCGATAATCCGCCGTTACTCGGCGATCGTTCGCTAGCAGCCGAACCACGAGAGTTTACCGAAAAACTATGTGCAGACGTTCGTCGCGGCGGCACTGAGCGGTTGCTAGATACAAGAGTCGGTAAGATGACGAACTATATTCTTACACATCTCGAGAAGAGGCAGCGACCAGACGAGGACGCGAAACAATATTTTGGTGATTATCTTGAGTCCGTACTGTTCGACGACGATAGGCGGCAAGAACGGCGGATACTTAAAGCCGAGGAGCTTGATAAATATTATTTTCGTACGAATAATGGGTGGTATAATACCTACCTCGTGCTAGCTAAAGCTCATTTTCGCACCGATAATTTACCTGACTTTAATCGTCAAACAGGATGGTTAGATGCAGCAAATGATCTATACGATGATTGGAAGAAAGGTGAGATAAACATTCCGCAAGAAGTGCTTGAGGATGCTGGGGTCGGGGTAGATGAGGATATCGCCGAGGTAGAGTTGTCGCCAACAATCACAGAGTGGCGCCGCGATACGGCGAGCGATGCGGTAAAATCCTTGAAGCTCGTCGTGTATGACCTGAAGTATGGTATGCGTGGTGATAGGAGAGTGCGCAGTTCTCTGAATAGAGACGCGCGACATAGGATTGAAAAAGCAGATAATTATAATTATCTTAATCCTGGGTCATAACACGCTAAAACTATTTTTTGCTATACTATAAAAGTATGGCAAAAACATTCTTTTTCTATGATTTAGAAACCAGCGGATTAAACGCGCGCGAAGACCGGATCATGCAGTTTGCTGGGCGGCGGACAAGCATGGATCTTACGCCAATCGGTGAGTCGTATAATATGCTTGTAGCGCTCAGCGACGACACACTGCCGAACCCTGATGCGCTAATGGTCACTGGTATTACGCCGCAAAAAACTGTCGATGAGGGTTATAGCGAGGCGCAGTTTGCACGCATACTAAATGATGAAATTTTTACGCCTGACACAATCGTTGTCGGGTTCAATAACGTTCGGTTTGACGATGAATTCATTCGCCATCTGCTGTGGCGTAATTTTTACGATCCATATGAATGGTGCTGGAAAGATGGACGGTCGCGCTGGGATATGCTTGACGTGGTGCGTATGACACGGGCGCTCCGGTCTGAAGGTATTAGCTGGCCGCTTGATGATGCTGGCGAGCCGACAAACCGGCTTGAACTCATCACGCGCGAAAACGGTATTGCTCATAAGAATGCGCACGATGCGATGAGCGATGTCGATGCATTAATTGATGTCACAAAGTTGATTCGCAATAAGCAGCCGCAGCTGTTTGAATATTTGCTAAAAATGCGCGATAAAAAAGAGGTTGTAAAACTTGTAAATGTCGACGATAAAAAGCCGTTTGTTTATAGTAGCGGGCGTTATGACAAGGAATTCGCTAAGACGACAGTCGCACTCCCGCTGGCGGCAGGGCGCAATGGCAACGTTGTGGTGTATGATTTACGATATGATCCGACACCGTTTATTGATTTAAGTGAGTCGGAGTTGGCGCACAAAGTGTACGCGAGCTGGCAGGAGCGCCAGGCTGAAGATTTCGTAAAGTTGCCGGCAAAAGAGTTGCAGCCGAACCGCTGTCCGGCGGTAGCGCCGCTTGGCGTGTTGGCGCACGGAGACGGGTGGGCGAAAATATCGCTTGACGCTGAGACGATAGCGAAACACCAAAAAAATCTCCTGGCACACCCAGAATTCGCTGAGAAATTACGTACGATTTTTGAAAACAAACCCGAATTTACGCGATCGCCCGATCCGGAAGCGCAGTTATACGATGGTTTTTTGAACGACCGCGATCGGTTGCGCGCCGAAGCAGTACGCAATGCAAGCGAGCGCGAGCTGGCTGATTTTCATCCCAATTTTGCCGATAAACGGCTGCCGGGACTGTTGTTGCACTATAAAGCGCGTAACTTTCCGAAAACGCTGAGTGATGATGAGCGTGCAATGTGGCAAACATGGCGCGCAGCACGCGTACAGGCGCAATTACCAAAATATATGGCGGCGCTGCAGCGGCTTGCGGTTGGTGTACTTGATCCTGACAAAGAATTTATCGTGCAAGAACTGCAATTGTGGGCAGAATCAATTTTGCCAGAGCCAGACTAGTATCCTGAAGTATGTGTTGGCGGTTTGAGCGGCGCTGTGCTGCATGCCGCATCAAGGATACCAACGATCAGAATGACACAGCTGCCAAGTATTATCCAATAGGGAACGCTGATTGTCGTCCCGGGAATCATGCCGGTGAGCATAAAGCTAAGCAATGTGTCGAAAAAGCTGCTGCTATGTACGAAAAGTATTCCCGCTATCGCGAGTCCAAATGTGGTAAGAAATAAGTACTTGCATTTCATGGTGGCGCGCCCTAGATTACTTTTATTTATAACAATAATATAGCAATTAGGTCAAAAACATGCAACGATAAGCGCCATAATAGTCGCTACGATTTTTTCGTTTGAGCGCAGTGCGTGCAAATTCCTTGAATTTCAAGGATATGCGATGAATTATGAATATGATATTCGGCGGCAATTGATGCAATAAGGCGTTCAAGCGTGTGATTCTCGGGCAAATCAATCACGCGTCCGCATTGCCGGCAGGTGGCGTGGTGGTGATGTTTGCTAAATGCGTCGGATAATTCGATTTTATGTTTCCAGCCGACAGGGACGACGCGTACGATACCAAGGCGCTCAAATAGCTCAACTGTGCGGTATACGCTAACGCGATCAATTGATGATGCTGTAGCGCGTATCAGCTCGCCGATATAGCGCGGCGGCTGATCATATAATGCAGTAAATACCGTACGGCGCGGTTTGGTGACATGTAGTTGATGCTGCCGTAGGATGGTTTCTAGTGTTTGCAGAGCGTCATTCATAATGCTACTTAGTATATCTATATTGCAACAAATTTGCAATATTGTGCGCAAAAGTGTGCACCTATGTTTCGTGTCGCTTCGCTTTTACCGCGCCGATCGCGGCTAGTATGATGTGTGTAAAAATGCTATAATATATAGCCATGTCAAAGAGCATAAAAATTATCGGCGCGCGCCAAAATAACTTAAAAAATGTTAATATTGAGATTCCGCGCGACCAATTTGTCGTCGTGACGGGTTTAAGCGGCAGTGGCAAATCAAGCTTGGTGTTTGATACGATTTATGCCGAAGGACAACGTCGCTACGTTGAGAGTTTAAGTAGCTATGCACGGCAGTTTTTAGGTATCATGGACAAGCCGGACGTCGATAGTATTGAAGGGTTAAGTCCAGCGATCAGTATTGATCAAAAATCAACATCACGTAATCCACGCTCAACAGTTGCAACGGTGACAGAAATTTATGATTATTTGCGATTACTATTTGCGCGCGTTGGCGTGCCGCACTGCCCGGTTTGTAATAAGCCGGTGCAGCGGCGCACGGCGCAGGCGATCATTGATGAAATCATGAAATTACCAGAGGGCGAACGGCTCATGATACTGGCGCCGATCGTCGTGCAGAAAAAAGGCGAGTTTCAGCACGTGCCAGAGCAATATATGCGTTCCGGTTTCGCGCGGGCACGGGTGGACGGCGTGGTGTATGCGCTTGATGAATTTCCAGAGCTGCAGAAAAGCTACAAGCATGATATCGAAATTGTTATTGACCGAATCGTTATGAAACCGGATATGATTAGCCGCGTGTCGCAGGCGGTGGAGCAGTCGCTTGATTTGGCGTCGGGTATCGTGCAGATTATGAATGTTGATAGCGGCGAGCTGTTGACGTACAGCCAGCGCTACGCGTGTGTTGATCACCCGAACGAAGAGATTCCCGAGCTTGAGCCGCGCCTGTTTAGTTTTAATGCACCGCAGGGTGCGTGCCCGACGTGCACGGGGCTTGGTACGCGGCTAGAGATTGATCCAGAATTAGTATTTAACGGTAATTTAACGATCGCCGAGGGTGCAATTCGCCCGTATAATCGTATTAATGTTGATAATTTTTATATGCGCAAAATCAAAGCGGTCGCCGATGCGCATGGATTTAGTCTGCAGGTGCCGGTCAAGCAATTACCAGATGATGTTCGGCAGAAAATTTTATATGGGACGGGTTCTCAAAAATATCGTATTGACTTGGCGGGCGGACGCTATTATGATGCGACATACGAAGGCGTGATTCCGAATCTGGAGCGTCGGCATCGCGAGACGGAAAGCGACTTTATGCGCAAAGATATTGAGCGCTTTATGCGCGAGCGGAAATGTACGACATGTCAAGGTGCGCGTCTCAAACCGGTTGTGCTGGCGGTGACAGTAAACGGGCTGTCGATTATGGATATGTGTAATCTTGATGTAGCAAATGCGCTTGATTTATTTAGTAAGCTAAAATTCAGCGAGTCGGAAATGCATATTGTGCGGTTGATTCTGAAAGAGATTGCGGCGCGGCTTGGTTTTATGAATAACGTCGGTCTAAACTACTTAGAGCTGAGTCGAGCGGCAAATACGCTTAGCGGCGGCGAAGCGCAGCGGATTCGTTTGGCAACGCAGATCGGCTCTGGCCTGCAAGGCGTCCTCTATGTACTTGATGAGCCGTCGATCGGGTTGCACCAGCGTGATAACGATCGGTTAATCGCGACATTGAAACATCTGCGTGATTTAGGCAATTCGGTGCTTGTTGTTGAGCATGATGAGGATACAATCGCGCAAGCAGACTATCTGGTAGATATTGGTCCGGGTGCGGGCGTGCACGGCGGCGAAGTTGTAGCAGCAGGTACGCCAGCTGAGGTTGCGGAAAATTCCGCAAGCATAACAGGGTGGTATTTAAGCGGTACTGAGAAAATAGCTGTACCAAAAAAACGCCGCACTGTGCAAAAAGACCGTAAACTCGTTGTGCGCGGTGCGCGTGAAAATAATTTGAAACATATTGATGTTGAATTTCCGCTTGGCGTGATGACGCTCGTGACAGGCGTGAGTGGCAGCGGCAAATCAACGCTCGTGAATGATATTGTCGCAAACGAGCTAACAGCACGGTTGCATCGGGCGCAAGCAGTGCCAGGCGCGCACGAGCGAATTGATGGTATCAATCAATTAGACAAGGCGATTGTAATTGATCAATCGGCGATTGGGCGTACGCCGCGCTCAAACCCGGCGACATACACCGGCGTGTTTACACAGATCCGTGAGTTGTTTGCAAATACGCCTGAAGCAAATATTCGCGGTTACAAAGCGGGACGGTTTAGCTTTAATGTAAAAGGTGGGCGCTGCGAGCATTGCCAGGGTGACGGCATGATAAAAATTGAAATGCACTTTTTGCCAGATGTATACGTTCAGTGTCCGGAATGTCATGGTAAGCGGTATAACCGCGAAGCGCTTGAAATTAAGTATAAAGGTAAAACGATTAGCGATATTTTGAATATGACAGTTGAGCAGGCGTGTGATTTTTTCGCGAATGTGCCGGCGATTGCGCGCAAGCTGCAAACAATCAACGAGGTAGGGCTTGGCTATGTTAAACTTGGGCAGCCGGCAACGACATTTTCGGGCGGCGAAGCGCAGCGAATCAAACTTGCGACTGAATTGAGCCGCCGTTCAACTGGTAAAACGCTTTACATTCTAGATGAGCCGACAACGGGGTTGCATACGGCAGACGTTAAAAAACTACTCGATATTCTACAAAAACTTGTCGACGGCGGTAATAGTATGATTATCATCGAGCATAATTTAGAGGTAATAAAATGCGCCGACTGGATTATTGATATGGGTCCGGAAGGCGGGCAAGGCGGCGGCATGGTGGTTGCATCAGGTACGCCGGAAGGCGTTGCAAAATCGCCTGAATCGTTCACTGGCAAGTACTTGAAAAAGCTTTTATGATCTATAGGCTATTTGCTATTTGCAACAACAGGCAACTTAGCTATCTTTTTTTCGAAAACAACACTTTGAATTGGCGCTTGAGCTTAGTGCGCGTACTTTCTTGTTTGAGTGCGTGAATAATCATTGGCAAAACCGATAGGAATATAATAATGAGCGCTGCGACCTCAATATTTACACCCGCTTTGGTCAAAAACTCGCCGGCGTAATATCCGAGATAGACAAACAGCGACGACCACAAGAATCCGCCGATAACGTTGTATGTAATAAATGTGCGGTAATGCATATTGCTTGCGCCGGCAACAATTGGCGCAAACGTGCGAACAATCGGCACAAACCGTGCGAGTACGATCGTGATTGAGCCGTGCTTAGCATAGAATGTTTCGGTTTGGTCGAGATATTTTTTCTTAAAGAACCGCGAGTTTTCTTTTTGAAATAATTTACGGCCGACTTTATGCCCGAATTCAAATCCGACACTATCGCCGGCGACGGCTGCGGCAAAAATAAGTAATGCAAAAATATGAATATCAATTGGTTGTCCATTAAATCCAAGAATCTGCTGTTGCACCATGTACCCGGCGGTGAATAGTAAACTGTCGCCTGGAAAAATGAATCCAATGAGCAACCCTGACTCGGCAAAGACAACGAGCAGAATTGCGAGAATTCCAAAGCCGGTGATGGCGTGAATGAGTGCTTCCATACCAAGTAAAATTGTACCATAGTTTAATGTTGTTGCAGAAGCGTGGTAAAAACATTAGGCGCCGAAGACTAAGGCGATAGGGCGCGGCCTAGCTGCAAGGAGGTAAGATTAAGAGCTCATCTGTTGACAGGCGTAAGCGATTTGTGGTACGGTGGAACTGAGGTATAAAACATTAACAGAAAAAGGCGGAATAGGGCGGTGATAAAATTGGGCTCAAATAGAAGGAAATTGTATAAAATAATCGTTGCGCATGTGGCGGTTTTGTTTGTTGCTGGTTTGGGGCTAATGCACTTTATACCGGCGCATGCTGTCCGTATCAATAATATGTATCAGTTTACTGATACAAACTATGCGGTGCCGACGAGCAACGTTGCATGGGTGTCACCGTATGGTGATGATGCATCGGGAAATGGTACTGAAAGCGCGCCATATAAGACGTTTAAGTTTGCCTTGTCTAAGCTTTCAAACGGCGGTACAGTAGTCGCGAAATCTGGAATTTACCGTGAACCGCATTTTTCGATCGACAAAACAAACATAACGTTGCAAGCTGCACCGCACGCTGAAGTCTGGCTCAAAGGCAGTGATGTCGTGAGCGGCTCTGTTTGGACGAAAGAAGGAAACCTCTGGAAAACGAAGGGGCGGTATACTAATTTTTGCCACGTCTGTACAGTGAATAGCAACCCAGCAGAAGAAGGTACAGCAGCACTCCCAGAACAAGTATTTATTAACGATAAGCCGCTGAAACAAGTCGCAAGCAAGGCGGAAGTTTCGGCTGGTAGATTCTACGCCGAAGATCAAACGCCGACAACAAGGACATTCAACTCGGATACCGGTAAATATGACTACCATCCAGGTGTAGAAGACGACATTACGTATTATGTTGGCTCTGACCCGACTACAGGCGTAACGGAAATATCGCAGCGGTCGCGGGCGTTTACGGCGGCTGGTGCTGGATTTAACATGAAAGGTATAAACATTGCACAGTATGCGCCGGTACAAGCGTGGGGTTTTACGGATACGTCTGGTGTGTCGCAGGCATTTGTGGTTTCGAAAAATGCGGTTATTCAAGATTCTATCTTTGCACAAAGTTCAGCGATAGGGTTACACACCGGCGAGGCTGATAATCTAGTCGTAAAAAATACGAAATTCTTAGATAACGGCGCAAACGGTGCGGGTGCCAATAGAACACATAAGGCAACGTATATTGGTAATACATTTTCTGGCAGTAACGCCGCCGGGTTTAAAGTGAAGAAATGCGGTGCATTCTGTACGATATCAGAAATAAAAGTGACGCACACGAAAGACTTTACATTTCGTAATAATATCATTGATCGATCGGAATCTGGTGTTGAAGAAAGCGATCCTAATAATATAACAAAGGCAAGCCCGATTGGTTTTTGGTGCGACGAGGGCTGTATTGATGCAAAGATAGTTGGTAACTTCTTTACAAACAATGGAACGGCAATATTCCATGAAGTATCTGGTCCTGCTATTATTGCCTCTAATATTATTGAAGGTTCTGGTACAGGCATACGTATTTCGGGTAGCAATGATGTAAAAATTTATAACAATACGATTTCGCGAACGAACCGGCCGATTGATTTGTTTGAAGACAGTCGCGAGAGTGGATGTAATGCTTACGCAGCGGATAACGTAACCTGTACGACGTGGGAGTCGTGGTCGAAGAGCCAAGGACTAAGCTGGAATCTGACTGGTTTAGAAATGTATAATAATATTCTATCGTCGCGTGCATATGTACCAAATGACGGTTCGCAGTTCTATTCGTTCCCCGTGCGTTCTGACGGTGACAAGAATAATGGTGTTGCAGCGACGAAAATCTACACGAACGAAATGTTCAAAGGGTTTGATTATAATGTTTACTACCGAAGCAGCCTTGCGAATGAGCCAACAGTATTTACTTGGGATCTTGACGGCGGAAATACGATTGATATACAATTCGCTCGAATAGCAGATATCAAGAATGACGCTCGGGTCCGAAGTTCCATCGAGGGGCGCGGCGAGCACTCATTTGATGAGTTTGGTTCGCGGGAAAATAATCCGTATTTTATGAAAGAGGCGGTACATAATGCCGACTATAAGAAGAGCAACTACACGCTAAAAGCTGGTAGTCCTGCAATTAGTTCTGGCAAGCCGTTGCCAAGCGACGTTGCGCTTGCGATTGATCCGTCGGGTACGACGGTAAAAGCTGGTGTAGCAGTGAATCGCGGGGCACTTGTTAATACATTAATGGACGCGACAGGCACAACGCCGGTTGCTCCGGATAAAACTGCTCTTCGCGCTGCAATAGCAGCTACACAAAACGAACCGTTGTACATTAGGCGGGACGAAACTGTAGCGAGAGCACTTGTGAAAGCTCAGGAAATAAATAGCTCGCAGAGCGCTACCGAGCAAGATGTAACTTTAGCCACGACCACGCTAAATAATGCTGTTTCGGCGGCGAAGAAGAAAGAATCAGACGCTCAGGCGGCTGCTGAAACTGCTGTGGCAAAAGCGGAACACGACAAAACACGAACCGCTATAGATGCCGCGAAAGTGCTTGTCGACAAGGTCCAAGACCAAGTCAAGAAAAAATCCTTCCAAGATCGCCTTGATGCAATCGTTATACCGGCGCCGGTTGATAAAACTGCTCTTCGCGCTGCAATAGCAGCTACACAAAACGAACCGTTGTACATTAGGCGGGACGAAACTGTAGCGAGAGCACTTGTGAAAGCTCAGGAAATAAATAGCTCGCAGAGCGCTACCGAGCAAGATGTAACTTTAGCCACGACCACGCTAAATAATGCTGTTTCGGCGGCGAAGAAGAAAGAATCAGACGCTCAGGCGGCTGCTGAAACTGCTGTGGCAAAAGCGGAACACGACAAAACACGAACCGCTATAGATGCCGCGAAAGTGCTTGTCGACAAGGTCCAAGACCAAGTCAAGAAAAAATCCTTCCAAGATCGCCTTGATGCAATCGTTATACCGGCGCCGGTGACAAAACGGCAGATCATTCAGCCTGAAGGTGGTATATTGACAGTTTCTGTCTCTGGTAGTCAGTGCTCTAATATAGCCCAGATTGCACTCGGTACGATTTCGTCGAAACACCAGGGTAGCGATTTACGCGAGCAGGTTGCATTCACGGTTGATTGTGCGCATTCAGCGCCGGCGAGCGGTTATTCGGTGCAGGTTCAACTGCAGCTTAGTCGCTTATACTCAGACACGTCAAAATTGCGAGTCGTAAAGGAATATAACGGGACAGCGAGCGATATAACAAATAAAGTGAGTTTCTTGGCATCGGCAGATGGTTTGCGTACGGTTGTGTCGTATCAGCTTACAGATGGCGGATTTGGCGATTCGGACGGTATCGCGAACGGTGAGATTGTTGATCCGGTGGGTGTTTACTTGGTGCCGGCATTTCCAACTCCTCCCAGCACTCAGCCGGGCGGTACGTCTGCTCGCTCATCGGCGCAGAGTGCAAATAATAAGGTGAGTGGTCGGCAACTTGCAAATACGGGAGATAGTGTAATGTTTTATATATTCGGCGCGGTCGCACTGCTCGGAGGTGGCATAGTTGGCGGTTACTATTTAATGAAACGCCGGACCCGATAGATTCTGGATAAACATACATTGCGTTTTTGCGAGCAGGGTAGTATTTATGCTCGCTTGCAGACAGAGTGTTAGGGTGCTATGAATAATAGTTTCCGCATATGCTATAATAAATACACAGTATTATGTAACTCCGGAAACATATCCGAAAAGGAGAAATATGGGAGACAAGATAACATTGAGAGTAGATCGCCGAGAAATTTTCGGCAAGAAAGTAAAGCAGCTGCGGAGACGAGGGTTGACACCGGGTGTTGTGTATGGTGCGAATATGGAGTCGATTGCAATTCAGGCTGACGCAGGGGAGGTGGCGCGTGTATATGCGGAAGCCGGCAAGCATACGCCGGTGCAGTTGTCGGGTACGAAACACCGTATTGCGATGATTAAAGCTGCGGAATTTCATCCTATTAAGCATGGTGTTATTCGCCACATTTCATTTCATGCGGTTCGTGCCAATGAGCCGGTGGTGGCGGAAGTGCCGATCCGCCTGGCTGGCGAGGGTGAGTCAGTGGCGGAGCGTAACGGATTGGTCGTTTTGCAAGCGATTGAGAAGATTGAGGTCAAAGCACTGCCGATGGAACTGCCAGAGTATCTAGAGGTGTCGATTATGGATCTCGCGAATGCTGGCGATCGCGTTACGATTGGCGATATACTGTTGCCATCAGGTGTAGAGATTGTCGATAATGACGATGGTCGCGAAGGTACGGCCGACGACAATGTTACCGTGAAAGATTTAGTCGTTGCCAGCGTGTATGAGCCGGCTGCACTTGAAGCTGCAAACGAAGCGGCGGCAGGAGAATCGACTTCGGCTGACGCTGAGGATGTACCAGTTGAAGGCGAAAATCCAGGTGCGGAAGCAGAATAAAAGGTAGCATAAATGTTTTAATCGTCCCCCAGAATTGGGGGGCGATTTTTATTCATCAATAAACCCGCCAGACTGTCGTTGCCATAATTGCGCGTATGTACCGTTCTTTTTCAGCAACTCGTTGTGCGTGCCGTCCTCAATAATGCGACCGCGTTTCATGACAATAATGCGGTCAAGTTTGGCGATAGTTGACAGGCGATGAGCGATAACTATAGATGTACGGTTTTTCATCAACGTTTCGAGCGATTTTTGAATTAATGCTTCGGATTCCGAGTCGAGCGCTGATGTCGCTTCGTCAAGGACTAAAATTGGCGCATCTTTCAAAATTGCGCGGGCGATAGCGATACGCTGGCGTTGTCCGCCCGATAATTTTACGCCGCGCTCGCCGACAAGCGTGTCAAATCCATCGTGTAATTTCGTGATGAAATCATATGCGCCAGCTTGCTTGGCGGCTTTCTTTGCAGCGGATTTTGTTGCGCCAGGTCGTCCGTACGCGATATTGTCCAGCACTGAGCGGTGAAAGAGCAGCGGTTCTTGGGGTACATACGCAATACTTGAGCGTAAGCTTGCCTGTGTGACGTCGGCGATATTTTGCGAGTCGATTAAAATCTCACCGCTATCAATGTCGGCAAAACGCAGGAGTAGTTTTGTCAGTGTCGTCTTTCCTGAGCCTGACGCGCCAACCAACCCGACTTTTTCGCCGGGTTTGATGGTCAGCGAGAAATTCTTAAACAACGTGTCGCCTTGCCCTTCATCGTGCGTGAATGTCACATTATTCATGACGATTTTGCCGCGCGAAACGCGTAATTTTCTCGTACTTTTATCAATCAAGCTTGTCGGTGTTTGTAGAATTTCCGCCATGTCGCGCGCGTCGCCAAGCACGCGGTTATAATTGCGCATAATACCGTTCATATTCCATAGTTCGCGCGTCATCGTGCCGGTGTAGGTAATGATTAGGTAAATTGCTGCTACCGATACAGTATTATGCTGCGCAGCATAGACGGCGAACGCGATAGCGGCAACTTTGATGGTTGTTGTAATTGATGAGTAAATGGCGCTCATTTTCAGAAAACCGGACATTAAATTAAATGAAGCGCTGCGCCAGCTGTTTGCTGTCTTTGTAAATTCTTTACTTTCTCGCATCTCGGCGCCTGATGATTTCACTGCCATAATATTAGAGATAGCATCAGCGATTTTGCCGCTCATAGTATTGTTGGCAGCCGCTTCTTTTTCGTTTAGCTTCATCATTGGTCGCGAACCAAAATAGACCACTATAATGAAAATAACCGCTAAAATCGCCAAGAAGATAGCGTATTGCCATAACAATGTTGAGAGAACAACGATTGATCCAATAATGGAAATCACGACCGGCAGAATCGACCAAATGATAGTATCCCAGAAGCGTTCAAACGCTCCGGTAAATTTATTTGTTTGGCTAACGAGCGAGCCGCCAAACTTGTTAGCGTGGAAAAATAACGTTTCGTTTGCTAATTTGTTGAATATTTTTACATACAAATCGCGCATCACAGAGACCTCAAATGTCCACACTAGATAAAGCACTAAGCGCCAACCGATAATCTCCGACCATAGTTGTGATAATCCATATAATATCACGAGCTGCCATAAGTTGTTGGTGCTGCTAAGCTGTCTATGCTGGATCATATCAAGCAGCTGCGCAATAATCAGCGGACCAACAAACATGCCGACAATAAACGTAGCTGCCGTGGCAATAATTGCTATATTTCGCCGCCATTTATATAGCTGCGACGCACGCCAAAATAAGCGCAGAATAGATTGGCTGTTTTTTGATTTTTACTCACGATAAATCTCCTTTTTTGTAGTGTTTTGCAACTTAAATTCTTATGTATTGTCGAGCGAATAAGTGAAGAGAAAATAGAGGAACTCTCTTACGAGTTCATAATAAGTAGATTATATAGCAAGATAGAGTCATGAGTCAAACTGCAAGGCTGTTTATTGCTCGTCATGGTCAAAATGAAGATAACACAAACGGAGTTTTGAATGGTTATCACGAGCTTTTGAAACCGTGCAGATTTATCATTAATGTAAATGATTTACTAGAACCAATCGTTGTACTAGAAATTATTAAGTGCGATTTTGGCGTAATGATAGAACGACTTGATGGTTGCACAGAAGAGATGTGCTCGCCAGACATTATTAAAACTGATACGATTATATATTTTCTTAATCCCGATGATGTAGAAACGCTTGATGGTGTATATCATAAGGTTGGAACAATTTAATTGTTAGACTTGTTTAATAGAATTAATATTCTACAGTTGGTGATATTGTGATATGACTAGTTAAAATAAGATACTTGTATTTTTAATGTAAATGATTTACAATAAGAATATGACAACCATCATACGCCGTGAAAGTAAATATGCTAATTTAGTGCGGGATTGTATAAAACGGCTGGGTCACGCGACCCATTCGGATATTATGCAGTACTACACGGATCGTTATATACAGGTGAGCGCAACGACAATTCACCGAATTACGCAGCGATTAGTTGAGGACGGCGAAATAGCGCTTGCACCAAAGACAAAGAATGGTGATAAACGGTTCGACGCAACCATGAAACCGCATGATCATTTTTGCTGCACTCGGTGCGATTGTTTGATTGACATTACGTGTCCTGCGCCATGTCGCAAGATTCTGCAAGCCCAATTGTGTAATTGCGTGCTAGACGGTTCTTTGACGGTTTATGGTGAGTGTCAAGAATGTAGCTGTTGTAGAAAGGAGGAACATGTTGATGAATAAAGCATGCAAGTGCATAAAAACCACATGCCAAGATTGCGCTAGCAATTGTAATTGTTCTGCTGAATAGACAGTTGGCAGAATGGTATAATAAAAAATAACAAGGAGGGAGAATGGCATTATACAATATAACGAATCGTCAGGAATTTGAGGAAAAAGTGCTGCAAAGTGCTAATCCGGTATTAGTAGATTTTTGGGCAACCTGGTGTCCGCCGTGCCGTGCGATGGCGCCGATTTTACAGCAAATCGCCGACGAAACTAATTTTGATGTTATCAAAATTGACACGGAGGCGAGCGGTGATAATAGCAAATTAACAAGAGAATATCGTGTGCAAGGTATTCCGAACATGAAGATTTTTGCAGGCGGCAAGGAAGTTCAAGAACTGATTGGCATGAAGCCGAAGCAGGTCTTGATTGACGCGCTCGAAAAAGCCGTGAAGAAGTAGGTGAACGGCTGAGTACTGAGTAATTTTATGTCGAGCCCATTGCTTTTTCAGCAAATTGCCGACGATGATATGAACGCGGCGTTTCGCGCCAAAGGGTGGACGCCAGTATATACTGCGTCGCCCTATTCGCGCATTGTGCTAGTTGGGCAAGCGCCGGGGCGAATCGCACAGCAAACACACAAGCCGTGGAATGATGCAAGCGGGCGATTGTTGCGCCAGTGGCTAGGCGTAAGCGATGAGCAGTTTTACAATCCTGATTTGTTTGCGCTCATGCCGATGGATTTTTATTATCCTGGCAAAGGTACGCACGGCGATTTGCCGCCGCGAAACAATTTTGCCGCAATGTGGCATCCGCGGTTACTAGAGCGTATGCCGTATGTACGTTTAATAATTTTAGTTGGCGCATATGCGCAGAAATATTATTTAGCGGGACGCGCCAAAAAGAATGTAACTGCAACGGTAGCGCAATTTGATACGTATTTACCAAATTATTTTCCGCTCGTACATCCATCGCCGCTCAATATTGGTTGGCGTAAACGTAATCAGTGGTTTGAGATGGAAGTAATTCCGATTTTACAAAATGTAGTAAAGGAGGCGTTGGTATGACGACGTACGATACTAAGCGGATATATGAAGATGCGAAGCCAGATGATGGTTATCGCGTTTTAGTTGATCGATTGTGGCCGCGCGGCATAAGCAAAGATAAGGCGGCGCTTGGCGAATGGTGCAGAGAGATTGCGCCAAGCAATGAACTACGGCAATGGTTTGCGCACGATCCTGCTAAGTACGATGAGTTTAAGGTAAAATATTTACAAGAGTTGGCGAATAATCCTGAAGTGGCAGCGGCTCTTGCACGTTGGCGTTCTTATACGCGAGTTACACTGCTCTATAGCGCAAAAGATACAGCACATAATCAAGCAGTAGTGTTGTTAGAATACTTACACTTGCATGAATCAGACAATCTAAGGGTTATTCCATAGTAGTATGCTATTGTCGTGAACCAAAACGCGCTATTCGCGATATAATAAACATATGAATGCGGCGCTTAAGGAAAAATTGAAAACGCTCCCGCGCACTCCAGGCGTGTACTTTCATAAGTCTAAAGACGATGAGATTATTTATATTGGCAAGGCGGCTATTCTGAAAAATCGCGTGCGGCAATATTTTCAAAGTAAGGCTGATATGGACGTAAAAACGCGCGCATTGGTAGCGGAAATCAATGATACCGATTGGATCGAAACTGAAAGTGAAATGGATGCGCTATTTTTGGAAAGCGAAATGGTGAAGCGTTATATGCCGCGCTATAATATTTTGTTGCGCGATGATAAATCGCAAACATTCGTCCGTATTGATATGAAGAGCGAATGGCCGACGGTAACGTTTACGCGGAATCCGGCAGACGATGGTGCGACATATATTGGTCCGTTCTATAGTGGCTTTGCAGTGAAAAAAGCGCTGCGGTATTTACGTAAAATTTTTCCATATTATATTAAGCCGCCGAAACGTGAACGTATGAATCTAGAGGAACAAATTGGATTGGCGCCAAGTACTGACATGACGAGTCAAGAATATAAAAAATCACTGCGCAAATTGATTAGATATATTGAAGGCGGGCGCATGAAAATCGCCAAAGAAATTGAGCGCGACATGAAGCAGGCGGCGCGTAGCCAAGAGTTTGAAACAGCGGCGCAGCTGCGCAATAAGTTGTCGTACATGCGCGAACTGCAGCGGCGGATTATGTTCGGCGACCGCGAGTTTTTGGACATATCAAAAGACCAGGCGTTGACGCAGCTAGCTCAATTGCTCGGATTGCAATCGCCGCCAGCGCGCATTGAGGGCTATGATATTTCGCATATGAGCGGCACGAATGTAGTGGCGAGCATGGTAGTATTCACAAACGGTGTGAGCGACCGTGCGCAGTATCGTAAATTTAAAATGCACGTGCAGCGCAACGACGATACGGCAAATATGCGCGAAACGATTCGCCGCCGTTTTAGTGCAAAAAATGTAAAAGCATGGGTTATGCCAGATTTACTGCTCATTGATGGCGGCAAAGGGCAGTTGAACGCGGTACTATGTGAATTAGAAGTTCTCGGCGTGAATGTGCCGGCGATTGGGGTAGCGAAGCGCGATGAAGAAATTGTGATTGCAAAAGGCCGTTCGCCGATCGACGAGTCGTATATCGAGAAAATTGTAGCGAAGCCGACCCCTGGTGCGGTGGTGATTGATTCAAGCGGATACTATTTTGTGAATTTACATGTCGGGCGGCAGAATGCCGGTTCACATTCAAAGAATTTGCGCGGTGGTGATGCGCCTAGTCCATACGAAGACACGATAAAACTATTTCAGCGTATTCGCGACGAGGCGCATCGATTTGCTGTTAGCTATCACACGACGCTGAAGCGGGCGAATGCGACTAAGAGTGTTCTTAGTACGATTACCGGCGTTGGTCCGGCGACGCAGAAAAAACTTGTGCGTGCATTTGGCAGCGTGCGCGGTGTGCAGACGGCAAGTGAAGAGCAGCTGCGAACGGTTGTGAATCCCGTGTTGGCGGCACGTATTCGGGCAACGTTTATGGACAACGGCTCGAAACTCTAGCGAAATATATCGTAATGCGCTATACTAAGATGAAATGAAAAGGCAGTTCTTGACGTTTATATTGCGCTGGATCTTGAATTCGTTTGGTCTGTGGGTTGCTGTGCGTATTTTCGGGACGGGATATAGCGAAGTGCAAATTAGCGCTGGAGCGCCGGCATTTTTGATAGCTGGGCTTATTTTTTCGGTCGTGAACGCTGTACTGAAGCCGATTGTTATTATTTTGTCGCTGCCAGCGATATTGATCACGCTTGGATTCTTTACTATCATTGTCAATGGCTTGATGGTATGGGTTTCGCTGAAATTGGCGCCTGGATTACAAATGACATTTTGGAATTCGGTATTGACGGGCTTGGTATTGAGTTTGGTAAACTATATAGTAAGCAGTTTGCTTGAATTGGAGTATACTCAAGCGCGGGAGGAGGACTAGGCTATGAATATAACGATGATACTACAAATTGCAACGATTGTATCAGCCGTGCTGATGGTGATTGCAATTCTGCTGCAGCAACGCGGCGCAAGTCTTGGTGCTGGATTTGGCGGCTCTGGTGAGCTATATACCACGCGGCGCGGGCTTGATAAGAGTTTGTTTGAAGTAACGATTTTTTTGGCAGTGATATTTGTATTATCAATTATTGCGTCGCTCGTACTGCCAAGTTTGTCATAATGGGGCTGGCGTGTGAACGATTTGGGCGATCTACAACCAAAACGGCAGCGTTCCGCACTGAACCGCAGAGATTTTACACGTCGATTGAAGCGTGCTGGCGGCGTAACGCAGCGTCATGCGCGGCGTTTTATTCTACGGCGCATCAATAGTGTTCGGTTGGTGACTGGTGAAATTATCACGTGGCTGGCAGTTGTTGGCGTTTTGGTTGCAACGCTTGGATTGCAGCAAACATGGGGTAACGTGTCGGCATATATGAAGGGCGGGTATCGTTCGGGTGGCGTATACGCCGAAGGTATTGTTGGTTCGCTTGATACACTTAACCCGTTATTAGCATCAAACGAGGCGGAGGCGTCGGCGGCGCGGCTGATGTTTTCAAGCTTATATCATTATGATACAACTGGCGCACTCCATGCTGATGTTGCGTCGTCCATGACGATACGCGATTCAAAAATCTACACTGTCACACTGCGCGACGCAACGTGGCAAGACGGACATGCGCTTACAGCGGACGATGTTGTGTATACTATTGGGCTTATTAAAAATCCGCAAACGCGCTCGCCGCTACGCGTTAATTGGACGGACGCAGTTGTGAAAAAAATCGATCAGCACACCGTTGAATTCACGCTGCCGACTGTTTATGCAGCGTTTCCGCATGCGCTTACATTCCCGATTGTGCCGAAGCATCTTTTGCAAAATGTCGAACCGTCGGTGCTCCGTGAGTCGTCGTTTAGCCAAAACCCGATTGGAAGCGGTCCGTTCAAGTTTCGTCGTCTGCAGACAGCAGGGCTATCGAATGCTTCAAAGGTGTTGCAACTTGTGCCGCATACAGAATATTACAACACTGTGCCTCGTGTTTCGCGTTTTGAATTACGCTCCTATACCGATGACGCAGCGTTTACGAAAGCTATTAAGAACAGTGAAGTGACCGGTGCGGTAAGTGCGCCGGCGGAGCTTGCGCATGGTAAGCGTCCGTCGCAGTACCGCGTCATATCGGAGCCGCTTAACAAGGGCGTATATTTACTGTTTAATACAAGAAATCCGGTGCTGCAGGACAAAACAGTGCGCCAAGCTTTGCAGTTCGCGACAGATACGGCGGCAATTCGCCAAGCAGTCGGCGGCGGCGTGCAAACGCTAGATGGTCCGATTCTACATTCAATGTTCTCAAGCGGAGAGGTGCCGCGTGCGTCAAAGCCAAACGCTGAAAAAGCTGCCCAGCTGCTTGATAGTGCTGGATGGAGAATAAAAAATGGTGTGCGGTATAAGGGCGATCAAGAACTTAAGCTGACTATCACAACGACGAATAGCAGCCAGTATAGCAAGATCATTGATACGGTGAAGCGGCAATGGAATGCGGTTGGTGTGTCGGTTGATGCTAATCAAGTCGATACAAATTCGGCAGTTTCAAATTTTGTGCAAGGCGTGCTGCAACCGCGCAATTTTGACGTGCTGCTGTATGAACTTGCGCTTGGCGCCGATCCGGACGTGTATGCGTATTGGCACTCGTCGCAGGCTTCGGCGACAGGTTATAATTTTTCGAATTATTCAAATCAATTGAGTGACGCGGCGCTTGCAAGCGCGCGAACTCGGTTGGAGTCAAATTTGCGCATGGCGAAATATGCGCAGTTTGTACGGCAGTGGCTGAGTGATGTGCCGGCAATTGCGCTATACCAAGCGTCGTCGGAATATCTTGTCAATACGAATGTGTACGTCGTTAAGCCGAAAGGGTCGTTACCTGAGCTGTCGGATCGCTATGCTCGTGTGAGCGAGTGGTCGGTTTCGCCAGCAACTGTTTACAAAACACCGTGAGCTACAGTATAATGATGAGGTATTTTGTTATCGCATGGTACAATTTGCAATATGCAGACGTGGCGGAATTGGTAGACGCGCTAGCTTGAGGGGCTAGTGAGCATTGCGCTCGTGGAAGTTCAAGTCTTCTCGTCTGCACCAGACTATAAGGTAAAAAGAATTAAATGGCGCGTTGGCGGAGCGGTTACGCAGAGGTCTGCAAAACCTTTTAGACGAGTTCGACTCTCGTACGTGCCTCCACGAGATGACTCCAAAAGGGGGTCGTTTTTTATTTCAAATACGGTACAATAGAATATAAGCGCAGATGGTGGAACTGGTAGACACGTTAGACTTAAAATCTGATGCCCAAAAGGCGTGCGGGTTCGATTCCCGCTCTGCGCACCAAACTTGAGTAGGGGATATTGTGTTGAGGAAAAATAATAGCTGCAAATTTATTTTACACATATGGCGTGCAGTGAGTGTACGTTTCGCGGTGGCGTGGCAGGCGGTTAGCGTCTTTTTCACTGCGATATGGTATAAGTGGAGTATCCGGCGGTATGATTTTTTGAGCCGCCGCCCGCACCGCAGTTTTCGCCGTACACGCCGCCGCGATTATAAGCGTAGTCTAAAATTGCCAGGCTACATTGTATTTACGCGCCAGGTAAACCACATGTTGCGTGTGCATTGGCGAATATTCGTACCAATGATTGTGATATATGCGACGATCATGGCATTTGCTGGTGCGATTACGAGCCAGGAAGTGTACAATTCAGTCGGAAAACTAATATCTGATTCAATGAATAACTTGTTTGATGGCGGTATAAACTCGCTTGCGCAGGCGGGACTAACAGTATTAGCATCGTTTTCAATAAACTCGTCGTTGCCGGCTGACCAGCGATTATTAATGGTATTGTGTTTGATGATGGTGTGGCTGACGACAGTTTGGCTGCTGCGCGAAATAAAGATGAACCGCCGCCCTCGGCTGCGCGACGGATTGTATAATGCGAGTGCGCCGATGATGTCGACAGCACTCGTTCTGCTAGTGCTGCTCGTCCAATTATTGCCGGTTGGCATCGCGGCGCTATTGTATGCTGGGCTGTCATCGGCTGATTTGCTGAGTACGGGATTCGCACGCATGCTGTTTAGTGTTTTTGCAGCGGTGATCGCGGCACTCGTACTGTACTGGATTTCAAGCACAGTTATTGCGCTTGTTGTCGTGACACTGCCGGGGATGTATCCGACGCGCGCCGTCAAGGCGGCGGGTGATTTGGTGATTGGGCGGCGCTTGCGAATTATGTATCGATTGGCGTGGGGCGCGCTTTGTGTTCTATTGACCTGGCTAGTGATTATGGTTTCTATCGTCATGCTTGACCACTGGTTATCGTCAATGTGGTCGTGGTTAAAAAACGTGCCAATTGTGCCGTATGTTGGCGTGATCGTTGTCGCATGGTCGGTCGTGTGGTATGCCGCATATGTATACCTGTTGTATCGAAAGGTTGTTGACGATGACGCGAAGCCGGCTTAATGAAATCAAAAAGCTGCTGAGCAAATACAGCTACGAGTATTACGCACTTGATCAGCCGTCAGTAAGCGATGCGGTGTATGACAGCTTAATGAGCGAGCTGAAACAAATTGAAGCGGCGCATCCGGCATGGATAACGCCTGATAGCCCGACGCAGCGTGTCGGGAATAAACTGTCTGATGGTTTTGCAAAAGTTCGTCATCCGCGGCGTATGGTTAGCTTGAATGACGTGTTTGACAAAGACGATGTTGTCGCGTGGGTGAACCGGATTGATAAATTATTGCCGGCGGAGAATCATGAATTCTTTGCTGACATAAAAATGGACGGACTAGCATGCGCGCTTATTTATATTGATGGCATATTTACACAAGCTGTGACGCGCGGCGACAGTTTTGTTGGCGAAGACGTAACGAACAATGTGCGAACAATTAAAAACGTGCCGCTACGCTTGCATGAGACGAAAGGCTATGAAATTTTTCTGCGTGGGCGTACAGAAATTCGTGGTGAAATTATCATGCTCAAAAAAGACTTTACAGCGTTGAATGAACAGCAGCGTGCTGCGGGTAAGCCTGAGTTCGCCAATCCGCGGAACCTTGCGGCGGGCACAATCCGCCAGCTTGATCCGAAGCTTGTGGCGGAGCGATCGCTCTACTTTCGCGGCTATGACATCATTCGCGACGATGCCGACGATGTGCCGACAAATAGCTTCGCCTATCAGGCACTGACAGCGCTTGGTATTACGCGGAATAAGCAGGCAAGCGTGTTCACGGATATCGCGGGAGTGATGAATTTCGTGAATGAGTGGGACGAGAAACGCCAGAAGTTGCCATTTAATACTGACGGTTTGGTGATAAAAATTAATGACCGGATGCGTTTTGATGAGCTCGGGCTGGTCGGTAAGAATCCGCGCGGTGCTGTGGCGTATAAATATGCTGCCGAACAGGCGACGACAATTGTGCGCGACATTGTCATATCAATCGGGCGTACAGGCGCAGCGACACCAGTGGCGGTGTTTGATCCGGTTGTCGTGGCGGGTACAACGGTGCAGCATGCCAGTTTACACAATGCTGATGAGATTGCGCGGCTTGATGTGCGCCGCGGTGATACGGTCGTGGTCTTTAAAGCTGGCGACATTATTCCGCAAATTGAAAATGTGCTTGTTGAGCTGCGTCCGAAAGATACGCAGCCGATTGATTATCCGGCGGAACTAGCGCGGCAGTATCCAGAGTTGGAGTTTATCCGCCCCGAGGGCGAAGCGGTGTACCGCGTGAAAGGCTTGAGCGGCCCGCTTATTTTGAAGCGCGCACTGAAGCATTTCGCGTCGAAAGGTGCGCTTGACATTGACACGCTGGGCGAAAAAAATGTTGAAGCTCTGGTTGATGCAGAATTGGTGCGAGACTTGGCGGATATTTACACGCTCGCAAAAGAGCAATTGTTGACGTTGGAGCGTTTTGCGGATATTTCGGCGCAGAAATTAATCGACGCAATTGCTGCTAAAAAACAGCCGCCGCTGGAGCGCTTCGTGTACGGACTAGGGATTCGCCATGTCGGCGCGCAGACAGCAATTGATTTGGTGAATCATTTTGAGAGTCTTGATAAACTAGCGCAGGCAGGGATTGATGAGCTGCAATCGGTTGATGGCGTTGGCGTCGTCGTGGCGGAATCAATCATGGCGTGGTTTGCAGATGAGGATAATGCAGCGCTCCTTGAAAAGCTTACCCTGCTCGGCGTTACGCCAATCTACAAGGCAAAGCGGGGCGAGTTAGCTGGTAAAAGTTTCGTTATCACTGGTGCGTTGCAGTCGATGTCTCGCGATCAGGCAGCTGAGAAGATCCGTGCACTTGGCGGAACATTCCAAACTAGCGTCGGCAAAGACACAACCTATCTGGTGGCAGGAGGAAAAGTTGGGGCGAGTAAATTGGCGAAGGCAGAGAGATATGGTACGAAAGTTATTGATGAAGCAGTATTTATAAAGATCGTAAGAGAAGTGTAAGATTAGCTTCTACTATTAAATTAAAGAGCTCAAGATATATTGACATGCCATGAGCATTTTAGGTAGAATATGAGAGTAGTCAGGCTTTAAATTAATGAGGTAGGGGTATCAAAAATAAACTTAAAAATTTATCAAGAATTGGCTTGCTCTGTAAACTAAACCCAGTTGGCTTACAGATAAAGTCGGTTCGAAATCGTTGGGCAGTCTTTGGTGGCTGTTGTACGTTTATAGCAACCGTGATTATCAGTGCTGTTTGGCTCATTAGTAATTTTTCAGTGAATGCGCTGGCTATTCGTATCGTTAAAGTTTCAAACGGTAGCTACCATTCATTTGGCTTAACGTCTGATGGTAGAATATATGCTTGGGGTCGAAATACGTCTGGTGAATTGGGTATCGGTACGACATTGGCTCGTTCTAATGTGCCTATTGCCGTAAAAACCACTGGCACTCCAATGGACGGAAAAGTGGTTAAACAGGTTGAGGGTGGCGGGCGCTATGAAGGATCGCACTCTATAGCCTTGGCATCTGATGGTACGGTCTATACCTGGGGGCTCAATCAGTACGGACAACTTGGCAACAATACGACAACTAACTCACGATCACCGATCGCTGTTCAGGTTGCTGGTACACCACTAGCTGGTAAGACTATCGTTCAAATTGCTGCTGGTGCCGACCACTCGTTAGCGCTTGATAGTGACGGTGCGCTATATGCATGGGGTAGCAATGCTTACGGCCAGCTCGGTAACGGAACAACGACGAACTCTAGCGTGCCAGTCGCAGTCAAAATTGCTGGTACACCACTAGCTGGTAAGACTATCGTTCAAATTGCTGCTGGTGCTAATCATAATATGGTGTTAACGTCTGATGGCGCAGTTTATACCTGGGGCTGGAATTATCATGGTCAGCTAGGCAACAATACGAAAACTAATTCTAACACGATAGTTGCCGTTCAAACCATCAGTACGCCAATAGCTGGTAAGAAAATAGTCAAAATTGCTGCTGGACAAGGGCATTCGTTGGCACTTACTGACGACGGTATGGTCTACACGTGGGGTAGAAATGATACAGGTCAACTCGGTAATAATGCAACAACCGATGTTATGTTACCGGTAACGGTAACGGTAACTGGTACGCCGATGAGCAACAAAACAATTGTGGAAATAGCAAGCGGCGCTCGACATTCATTGGCAATTGACTCAAGCGGTAAGGTTTATGCTTGGGGGCATAATGGTAGCGGGCAGTTGGGCAATAATTTAACAGTTAATGCGCTTACTCCTGTTGCCGTGCAGGCTCCAGCTGATAAAAATATCATACAAGTTTCTGGCAGTGGTTGGTTGGGGGCCAGCTCGTCGGCCCTAGCTTCCGACGGTACGGTATACTCGTGGGGGCGTGGCTTTGACGGCCAGCTGGGAGACGGCACGAATAACGACTCTTCTGTGCCAGTTATTACTACGATTAATCTTGTTGATACACCGTCTACACCTACGCATGTTATGGCTAAACCAGGCGATACCACTGCAATTATTTCGTGGCAAGCGCCAATTGTTTCTGGTGGGCAAAATATCACTGGCTACGTATTGCAATATCAAGCAGTTGGAGCGTCCAGTTGGACGACCATTAACGTCGCCGCTGCTGCGACATCACACACGATAACTGGACTGACAAATGATCAGACCTATCGGATTCGTTTAGCGGCCAAGATCACTGCTGGGACGGGTGATTTTAGTAATGTTGTCCTCGTGACGCCACATGCCAAACCGACCATAACCAATGTCTCGCCAGCGATTGGTCCGGTTGCGGGCGGGCAGAATGTGACACTGACTGGTACTAACTTTATATTAAAAAGTAAAAAAATAATGCAAACAGTTAATGGCAATGGCTATTCGCTTGCGCTGTCTGCCGATAGTACAATCTACACTTGGGGAAGAAATGAATACGGTCAACTTGGTAACGGAGTCACTGCTACTAATTCCCCTGTCCCCGTTGCCGTCAAAACCGCCGGTACGCCGATGAAAGGAAAGACGATTGTACAAATATCCGCTAAAGTGTGGTATGCGCTTGCACTCGCTTCTGACGGCACAGTCTACTCATGGGGATTTAACAGTTGGGGCCAGCTAGGTAATGGTACGAGTGGCACTGCCAATAACGCTTCCGCTCCCGTTGCCGTCAAAACCGCCGGCACGCCAATGGAAGGAAAGACGATTGTACAGGTTGCCGCCGGTGCGACTCATTCACTAGCTCTCGCGACTGATGGTACTATTTACGCCTGGGGAAAGAACGAATATGGTCAGCTAGGCAATGATTCTACAACTAATTCCCCTGTCCCCGTTGCTGTCAAAACCGCCGGTACGCCGATGGACGGGAAGACGATTATTCAAATACATGCGGGTTACGAGCATTCATTAGCGCTTGCTTCCGACGGAACAGTTTACGCGTGGGGGCGAAATAATTCCGGCCAACTCGGCAAGAACGACGCAACTGATGCTCATATTCCAGCTGCTGTTCAGACGCTCGGTACGCCGATGGCTGGCAAGGTTATCGTGCAGTTGGCGGCTGGTAATTCTCAGTCAATGGCGCTTGCTTCTGACGGCACAGTTTATACCTGGGGCTGGAATCAGTATGGACAGCTGGGTAATGGGACAACTACGAATTCTCGTATTCCGGTTGCAGTTGTGACAACCGGTACGCCACTGGCGGGTAAGACTATCTCGCAGATCGCTGCTGGTAATGCACATGCATTAGCTATGACGGATGACGGTGCTATTTACAGTTGGGGCTGGAATCAGTATGGACAGCTGGGTAATGGGACAACTACGAATTCTCGTATTCCGGTTGCAGTTGTGACAACCGGTACGCCACTGGCGGGTAAGACAATAATACAAATCACTTCTGGCGGCAGTCCAAATTCATTGGTCCTTGCGGATGACGGTGCGATGTATACCTGGGGCTGGGGGCAATATGGACAGCTGGGTGATAGCACTATTGGTACAGATGCGAAAGTCCCTGTCGCCGTCAGCACAACTCCTCCCTCTGCGCTCGCTCCTTCCGCACCGAAAGTTACTTTCGATGGCATTGAGGCGACGAATGTCACAATTGTAAACAGTACAACTATCACTGCAACAACGCCGGCGCATGCGGCAGGTTTGGTTGATGTGGCGATTGATCTCGGTGACGGCGACGAACTATACAAAGCCGCCAAAACAAGTAGCTATCGTTATGCGACAGTACCGGATGCGCCGACGAACCTCGCAACCGCGCCGCTTGACAACGCCGTTCGTCTAACCTGGACGGCGCCGGCGAATAACGGCGGCGCCCCAATCACTGACTACGTTATTCAATATTCAGCCGATGGCGGTATTACCTGGTCGACCTACAGCCACATTGCATCCACGAGCACTGCTGTCACGATTCCATTCCTCACGCCCACGACCTACACGTTCCGCGTAGCAGCAGTAAATACTATCGGTACGGGTGCATATTCAGCCACGGCAACCGGACAGGTTCGCTACATTACCTTATCGGCACCGACTTCGGTCGATATCGCTGTCACGCCAGCGGGCGGTACGAAAATGTCGAGTAAATCGGCAAATGTTCTCGTCGCGACTAACGCTGCTACCGGCTACAAGCTTTCCTTGTCAACGCAAAGTACTAACCGTAATCTCACCAATGGCTCGCAAACCATCGCGCCAACAGCAGGCACGCAAACCGCCCCTATCGCGCTTAGTGGCTCGGCTTGGGGTTATCGCGTAAACGGTATAGGCAATTTCGGCAGCACGACAACCGCCGAAAATAATGTTGCCTCTTCGGCGTACACCTGGGCGGGCGTACCAGACCACGTCGCGCCGCATGTCATTCGTACTACTACTGTCGCCAACCCAACTGCCGAAACAACCGCCGTTTGGTACGGTGTCAGCGTTACTGGCTCGCAGCAGAGTGGTATTTATACAGCAACCGTAACCTATACGGCTATCAATAATTAGGGTGTGGAGGTTAATATGATGTAAGAACGCCGCCACGATCAATGAAATCAGTAAAATAAGGAGGAATAATATGAAAGTACAAGCAATATCAAAAATCACTGCAGGGAGTGTGCTTGCCCTAGTGTGTGTGCTCATGCCGGCGATGAGCGCTTCGGCGGCGACCGAGACGGTGAACTCGACGATTCGCGTGCATGTCAACTCGGCGATCACGGTTGGCGTATCGGCGGCGACCGTTGATATTAACGTCACGCCAACAGCTGCCGGTGCTACTGCCAGTGCGGCGCACAATGTTACAGTCGGCACGAACAACGCGAGCGGTTACAAGTTGCAGCTTGCGTCGAGCACCGCAGCAACTACGCTTGAGAAAGGCAGCGACACGATTCCAGCTGCCGGCGGTTCGTTTGCTGCGCCAGCAGTGCTCACTACCGATACCTGGGGTTACCGTATTGACTCGTTTGCAGCGAACCAATATGCCGGCATCACTGCCAATACTGCTCCCGTCACGCTCAAAAATACGACCACGCCGTCTATCGCGGGCGGTGACATCACTGCTGTCACCTGGGGCGCAAATGTCAGCACCGCAACGCCAAATGGCACATATACGCGCGAAGTAACCTATACGGCGGTCACGAACTAGCATGAAGTACTTTGGAGGTTGGTTGAAAGTTTTGTCATTATGCGGCATGTTCGCGGCGGCGTGCAGTTTAGCGGCGCCGATTCCGCCGGCGTATGCTGCCGATAATTCGTCGGGCGATAACGTCCAACTAACGCTTTCGCCAACTTCCGTTCATGTTGATCTGCATCCGGGCGCCGCCAAAACAGGTGAGTTCAAAGTCGTCAATAGCGGCTCGCGCCCATTTACCGCCAAAGTCTACGCTGCGCCTTACCGCGTGACCGACGAAGACTACAATCCGGCGTTCACTGGCGGCGGCGCACAAACGCAGATTTCCCGCTGGATTAAATTTTCGCAAAACGAATATGTACTTGACCCAAACCAAGTTGTCACCATTCGTTACACTATCAATGTGCCGCGCGATATTCCAGCGGCGGGGCAGTATGCGGCGATTTTCGCCGAAACCACGGGCGACGAAGACCGCGGTGGTACTGTCATCACTAAAAAACGCGTCGGTATGATCGTCTATGGCAAAACCGAGGGCGGCAACACGCGTCAAAGCGGCGAGCTTGCTTCAATTGATACCCCATGGTGGCAGCAACAAGCGCCGCTTACAGCGAAGTTGCGTGCCAAAAATAGCGGCAACACCGATTTCACTGTCAAATCAAAGCTCATTGTTAAAGATTTCTTCAGCGGCGCAACCATTCATCAGACCGCCGAAACTGAACACGCTGTTCTGCCAAGTACTACGCGTGCGATTCCGCTTGAGTGGGACGGCGCACGCGTCGGACTATACAACGTCGAGTTCCGCATTGATATGCTCGGCAATTCCCAAACGATCCAGAGAACCGTGTTGCTTATGCCCGCCTGGATGTTCGCGGTCATTATCATGCTAACATTAACATTCGTTGGAGGGGTAATGTATGCGCTTGTCAAAAAGCTGCGCGCCAAAAAGAAAAAGATTCGCTTGGGCTAGCCGCTTCGTATGCGCTACTGTTGCTGCTGTAGTTTTGTGCGCGCTGGGTTCGTTGCACGCCACTCCCGCTGTCTACGCCGACACCGCTAACTCCACCATTCAAGTTACCGTCTATCGCCCCACGCCGACCATTGGCACGGTCGCAGTCACATACTATAAGGTCGGCGGCCAGCGCTACGCCAAAGTAGAAGTTCCGATTCGCAGCTCGAACAACCTTGAATACACGTTTGATACGAGCGTGCCGCAGTCGCGGGCTGTTCCGCTTAGTAATAACTGGCAAACTATCACACTCACGATTCCGCTGCCCGATGACGCCGAGCACGACCTTAAGCTCGTTGCTACTAACGCGCCGGCGATCGGTAGCGCTGAAACTACCATTAAGCTCAAATTCACCGAAGCGCCTGCTCCTACGCCGCCGCCATCGCCGACGCCTCAGCCGACCCCGCCGAATACGCCGAACAACTCGCCGAACTCATCAAACATCTTTGCTGCCCTCGCGCGCACCGGCGATAGTCTTGCGCTTATAGTATGCCTTGCTCTATCGCTCGTTGCCGCCGCTTTCGCGCTTTTAGCGCGCCGCCGGCAAACTATTCCTGCAAACAATAAATGAATATCGTTTGCTCTATCCAAACGAGCCTGTTGCTTGTACGCTATATTTACCGAATGCATAAATACTGACAGGCGGGGCATTGCCGTTTTGAAAAAAATCCCGCAAAAAATCCTTGACAAATCACAACCGCTTTGCTACAATTCCCCTCAGAATAGACTTAACACAAAAAAGGGAGAACTCAACAAAATAAAGTAAATAAATAACCAAACTCAACCGCGATAGACCACCACCTATAGCGTCATGTAATCAAAACACAATATCAAATACCGATAATATCTTTAGATAAAACAAAAGATAGAAAAGGAACAGAAATACAATCATGTTAGGGTGGCATCGTCTCCGCAACTATACGGCTGGCTGTTCACTCACCAACTGCTAGCACGCATACAGGTACGCGCACAGTAACCGCTAGCAGGCATAATCCCACACACACACACACTGAAAGCGCGCGGGCTCGCTCGCAGGCACAGTAACCATACGGCTGCTAATACTCGACACACTTCTATCCAGTATGCTTCCGGCCTCCATATCTTTCGTAAAAACCGGCTCGTTCCGGTTTGTTTAGCGTTTATGATGGCTGTCTGTACCGGTACGGTAAGTTATCTTGCTGTAAACCGCCAAGCAAATGCTGCTTCAGCACCATCATCTCCAACTAACGTTTCGCTTAGTGCCGGCAACGCTAGCATTACCGTATCATGGCATAGCCCAATATCACTAGGCGGCGGATCACTAACAAACTACATCATAGAACACCGCACCCTTGGTGCCGGCAGCTGGACAACTAGCAATGCTGCTCCAACCGCTACCTCACATACCATCTCCGGCCTCACTAACGACCAAAAGTACCAAGTATGCATTGCCGCTAAAACAGCATCAGGCACAAGCCCCTATACGCCAATCCTCCTTGCAATACCGCATGCTGCTCCAACTATCTCTCAAGTCAACCCTGCAGCAGACGTCACACCAGGACAAACTATCACCATACAGGGAAGCGGGTTCTTGCCGAAGGGGAAGACGATTGTGCAGGTGGCAAGCAATGACGAGTCCTCTTATGCTCTCGCTTCAGATGGCACAGTATATAGCTGGGGAGACAATACGCACGGTCAGCTCGGAAATGGCACAACAATAAATTACACTGTTCCCGTAGCC
>ERZ773063.76-NODE-76-length-67006-cov-10.126570_pt1 | contig 67006 bp, 61 predicted proteins | sample MGYA00580625_ERZ773063 | MGnify/ENA primary metagenome ERZ773063 (study PRJEB29015, sample SAMEA2738022) | human oral metagenome | biome: human oral; feature: human-associated habitat; material: dental | place: China | collected 2042 ... | reverse complement strand
TCTTGATTTTTTTAATAGGGAATCCTAATTTTTGACCGATCTCTTTACTTGTAGGTTCACGACCAAGTTTTTGAAAAAGAATCTGATAAGCCTTATTATAAGAGTTCATTTCATCAATCAAATGCACCGGAATCCTGACATGTTTACTCATATCAGCAATCGCTTTAGTAATAGACTGTTTAATCCACCATGTTGCATACGTAGAAAACTTAAATTCTTTATCTGGATCAAATTTTTCTATAGCTTTAATAAGACCAATATTTCACTCTTGAATCAAATCTGAAAAAGTCAGACGAGAACCGAAAAATCTCTTAGCAATAGAAATCACAAGTCTGAGATTAGACTCAATCAGTTTTTTTTTGGCCTCTTCATCTCCTTTTTTTATTTTTCTCGCTATTTCTTTTTCTTCTTCATAAGTAAGAAGCGGAATTTTAGAAATATCATTAAAATAGAGCTTTATAAAATCCTTATGCTGCCCATCAGCCATCAAATCTGGCTTCCCATAGAGACTCACTCTTCCAAGTTTTGATTCTTTTTTACTACTTTCCTGCTCTTGCTCAAGAACCTCTTCTATCGTCAAAATTTTGATTCAAAGCTTATCCGCTAAATCATAAAATTTTTCAAGCAGCTTAATGTTCCCCTCCATATCATCAATCTCAGAAATCACATCTTCTTCCTCGATTGTTCCCTTATTTACACCTTTCTCCAACAAGTCCTGAAGCCCCTCATTAAGTTCACTAATATCATCCTGAAGTTTGTCTCGTAGCTGTTTCTTTATAGCATCCATTATAGTATCACATATTTACAAAATAAAATTGCTCTATCCCTAGGAAAATAATTATTTTTTTGACAAATCTCTAAAAAGATATATAATAAACTTTGTGTAGTAGAACCTTGTAAGTGGAATAAGGTAGAAGTACCCTACTCCGCGAGAAAGCAGAACCCCTTGAAGGATTCTGTTTTTTTTATTTGGAAGGAGAATACTGCTTGATAATATAGGTCTCTTTACTCTGACTTCTACAACTAATAGGCTTAAAAACCTTTATATTCTTCCCTCAAAACCTCTTCTTCAGCTTTAATACAAATTCTTCAAAACCTGGTCCCATAAAGACTTTTATCACAAATACACCCGTATCACTCAAAAATTCATCATAAATCCAATACGTTTGTTCCAAGAGATCTATTGCTCTCATCGCATCAATATCCTTTAAGCCAATAGTATTCGGAGCCATATCAGACTGAATCAGATCAAATTTTGAAATCTGATGCCTCTGCAAAAGAACTCTTACCTGCTCTTTTTGTGAGATATCTTGCACATAAGTAAACAAACCAGGGAAATGTAATTCAACAGGCTTTAAATCTAAACCAATCACCTGATAGTTTTCCACTCTAAATTTCTTGAGCTGTCCAATCGTATACTGAAGCCAACTTCCAGGAGCACATCCAATATCAAGAACATACTTTGTCGTCTTTTTTATCAAAAAAAACTTCTCTTGAATTTCTTCAAGCTTAAAAGCACTTCTCGCCTTGTATCCTTCCTGCTTCGCTTTTTTAAAATAGAAATCGTAAGGATTATACATGAAAGAACAACTAAGAGATGAAAAACAAACTTATACAGACCAGCAAAGGGAGAAAAAGGAACCAACACTAAGAAATAGCCAAAATCTTTATACTCTTTCTTCCGCTTTCATGTCTCATTTTAACAGTTTCTCCAGATTTTTTACCTCTAATAGCCTGTCCAATAGGAGAATCAAAAGAAATCATCACTCCATCTTCTATCCCAACTTCTCCTGTTCCTACAATTCTAACCTGATATTCTTTATCATCATCTTCAATCTTAAAAGTAACAGTCGAACCAAAATCTACAACTTTATCAGACTTAGATGAATCTTTATCCTTATCGATAATCTCAACATCATTGATAAGATTCTGTATTTCTACAATCCTAGAGTTGATAAAATCCTTATCCTCCATTGCAGATTTATACTCAAAGTTTTCAGAAAGATCTCCCATAGCCTTAGCCTCAGCAAGTCTTTCCAAAACCGCAGGTAATTTCTCCTGTTTTAGCTCTTGAAGTTCAAGAATAAGCTTATCATATCCTTCTCTCGTAAGAAAATTTTTACTTGCCATAATACAGCGTCATAACAAAAAAATAAAAGCTGAATATTTCCCCAGATTCACCCACAAAAAGTGAACTATTTACTCAAAAATCCCCAAAAACCGAGCACTTTTCTCTTCCATTTATCAAACGCATGAGTAACAAGATCTGAAGCAACTTTAAAGCCCTTATGATTTTCAACTACAAATCTCTCTCCATTATAGGTAAAAATAAAATCCGCCTCATAAAGTCAGCTTTTATTCTTTATAATAGTATAGTCAATAATCACCTTAGCATCAATATTCTTTGAATAAATCTTCCTAAGAATGGTTTGTCCCTTATTTGCAATTTGGTGATCTACCGCCTTCTTCAATTCTGTCTCCATTACCTCAGAAACATTCACAAATTTAAACTTGATGTCGCTTACTTGCAAGAGTTCTTGTGTCATGAGTATATTTAGAATAGAATATAAAATCACTTCCTTTTACTGAAATGCAAAGAAAATGCAAGCCCTGCTCAAAAAAATCCCCACTAAAGCGATTCTTGAAATGGTGACTCAAGGAAGCGAAGCACCTTTTCATTATGCTCATAAGCAACCAAAGCATTATAAGGCAAAATGCAACGAGGATATGCATGACCAAAATTTACATTATAAAGAATCGGCAAATCAGGATTATCAACTATTTCACATAAAAGCTGCTTATATTCTTGATAATAAATTTCATTTTGAGGCTTACCTACAAAAATTCCATTGATTTGATCAAAAATGCCTCTCTCCTTAAAAATCCTCAACATCTGTGCATAAAATGCAGGAGTAGACCTTTCTTCCGAAGTTTCTATAAAAAGAATTTTTCCTTTTCGTTCTTCTAAAGTTGGGAAAATCTGATATTTATCATAGATCAACTTTTGATCAGGAAATCCGCCTCCAACCAGCATTTCATAAAGGGATTCTATACATCATCCCAAAAGTCTCCCTGAAAAGTTCTGAGTCCCCTGCAAAAGCTCAAATCCATGTATTTCTTCATGACGATTTCTGGGAGTTCCGAGCTGATCTGGAGAAAATTTTTCTCTCTCCTCATACCACACATCACTACTACGAATCTCTAAAGGCTCCTTTCAAAAAAGCATCTGCAAATGATGCTGAGTATAGGGAAGCATCTGATGATCCATCTCTGCAAAATCTGTCAAAAAAGCCGGTCCATAGAAACTTTGCATTCCTAAGCGATAAAACATTAGATGATGATTGGTGGTATCCGAGAATCCCATAAAAACTTTAGGAGAAGTTCTGACAAGCTCTTTAAACTCAGAATCCGCCATAAGATAGGGAAAAATCTTGAATCCATCAATTCCACCAATAGCACAAATAATTCCAGAAATTGTTGTGTCTTTGAAAGCAAGTTTCAGATCACTAGCTCTCTTTTCTGGATGTTCCTCTAAATCGGCAATTCCATTAAGCGTATTCGGCATAAAAACAACCTCAAGTCCCATTTCTTCAATTCTTTTCTTACCAAGCTCAAGCTGATGAGCACAAAACTGCTCTCACAAAAGCCCTCTTGATAAGCTCACAATAGCTACTTTATCTCCCTATTTAAGAGCAGATGGTTTCTGAAGATATGACATCATAGCAAACGAAAAAGAATAAATAAATACAAGACGTACTTTCTGGCCTTAAAATCAAGAGAAACTTAGTCTTTAGTTAATAAAACCAATCCCCTACTTCCCATAAAAAGTATAAAAATCTGGCTTTGCTTTCAGTTTTTCTTGGATTCTTTGCTGAGAGATCGCCAGATCCGCCTCTGAAGGACAAAAATCCTTACAATAGACTTTGGGGAAAACCTGTAAACTAATTTTTTCAGTCTTAGAGAGCTTAAATCCTCTTTTCTGAGCCTCTTTCACCAAAGCTTGATGCCTCTTTTGAAGGAAAAGCAGTTTATCATAAAAGAAACGGACATGCCCTGTCCCCATCGTATACTTTTTTCACACGAGAATCGGCTTCTGCTCATCAAGTTTTTTCTTTACTAAGCCAAAAACCCTCGGCAATTCCCTCCATTCGGCAATGAGGTGCTGATCTGCGAGCTGAGAAGGCGGTAAAAGATTGATTCTGGTCATAGGCTTTTGTGAGTAAAAGAAAACTACTCCTTGGCTTTTCTGTGGTATCAGAGTAGTTTTCAGCTTGTTTTAGTCTTGTGGATTTCCAGAAGTTTCTGTGTTTTCAGGAGTTTCTATAGTTTCTGAAATTTGAGCAGTTTCTTCTTTTTCTTCATTAGCAGGCAGATCAAAGAGTCCTCATTCAGCTTTTTCAGCCTTTTTCTTTTCCTCTTTATATTTCATATTTTCAGATTTCTCTTCCCAAGGGCGATATACGACATCAATCTTCTGATCCACCATCTTGTAAAGTGGAGTTTCTGGCTCATCAAGAGAAATATCATTGGAATGCAAGGTCTTGAGGCTACCATCAGCAAAACGAATTCTGACCGCACCTTCAATGATTGAGATTCCGCCTTCAAGTTTTTCATTTCCAGTCATTACAACCTGTCCCTTTCTCGCTCTCTTTCGGATTTTGAGGTCTTCTAGTGAAAGAAGTTTTCCGTTTTTGTCAGAGTAAATCAAGATAAACGGCTCATCATTATGCAAAAACATATTGGCAACCTGATCTCACTCCTGAAGCTCAATCGCTTTCACTCCCCCAGCAGTCTTTCCCATCGGTCTGATATCATCGGACTTGAAAAGGAGCATTCGTCCCTGCTGAGTAAGCACACCAACATTATCTCAGTCATTAACTGGCAAAACTCTACAGATTTTTTCTCCTGGCTGAAGTCCCATAATCGTAGTAGGGAATTTTTTGAAGCTCAAAACGAGTTCTTTTTTGGTCTTTTTGATACTATTTTGATTGGTCAGGAATACGAGGTAGTCATATTGGAAATGCAATGTCTTTGCAAAAACGATCTTTCCTTTGAGTCAGAATTGTTCTTTGAGATTGATCGCAGGCTTCGCCATATTTCCTGCTCCAAAATCCTTGAGTCTCTGCACAACAAGCTCCCCAATATCCGTAATCACGATGAGTTTGTCCTGATTGTGAGTATAGATGAGATCAAGGGTTTCCTCAGGGATATTCTGAATTCTCGTCTGATACAACACTCTGAGTGAAAAGTCATTTCCAATCCAGCAGATCACATCTTCCTTGATTCTATCCGCTGCTTTTTGGAATTCTTTGAGGCTTCCGCTGATGTTATACACACTAAGATCGTTAGAAAGTTCAGTTCTTCTCTCATCTCCATATTTTTCTTTCATATAGAGGAATTCCTTAGTTATGACCTCATCAAGCTTCTCTGGATCAGAAATAATGCGTTCCAATTCCTCAATAAGTCTGATCTTTTCTTCAATTTCATCACTAATTTTCTGAATCTCAAGTCCAACGAGGGATTGCAATCTCATCAAAAGAATGTATTCCGCCTGTTTCTCAGAGAATCAGAATTTTTCCATTAAGTTAGTTCTCGCATCAGCTTTGGATTCTGACTTCTTGATCGTATCAATCACTTCATCAATGATATCAATCGCTTTTCTCAGTCCTTCCAAAATATGCAGTCTGTCTTTAGCCTTATTAAGCTGGAAAACTGATCTACGATACACGACTCCTCTACGGAAAGTCACAAACTCCATCAAGAGATCCTTGATATTAAGCAGTCTTGGCTGGGTTCCTTGGTCAATCAGGGACACATTATTGAGGTTGAAATTAGTCTGAAGCTCGGTAAATTTGAAAAGCTGCATCAAAATCGCATCTGGATCTACCCCCTTTTTGAGATAAATCGCAATTCTGATCTTGTTTTTATTGGATTCATCACGGATATCGTTGATCCCCTCAATCTTCTTGTCTACCACAAGTTCTCCGATCTTGGAAACGAGATTGGCTTTATTGACAAGGTAAGGAATCTCATCTACGACAATCACATGGGCTCCATCATAGACTTCATCGTGAGTCTTCCCACGAACAACAATTCAGCCTTTCCCTTTTTTGTAGACTTCAGTGATATTATTACTATCAAAGATCATTCCTCCTGTTGGAAAGTCCGGTCCTTTGATGATTTCCATAATCTCTTCTACAGAAACCGAAATCGGTCTTTTGATCTCAGCACCGTTTTCATCAGTCACGATCTCCTCTTTCCCCTCCTTTTGAAGGAGAAGCAAAGACGCATCCAACACTTCATTGAGGTTATGCGGAGCCATATTCGTCGCCATACCTACAGCAATTCCCATCGTTCCATTGCAGAGATGATTTGGGAATTTGGTCGCAAGCATCACAGGCTCTTTGAGCGATCCATCAAAGTTATCTCTCCAGTCCACCGTATCCTGCTCCAAATCTGCAAGCATTTCCTCTGCAATCTTGGTCAATCTCGCTTCAGTATACCTCATCGCAGCTGCTCCATCACCATCAATAGAGCCGAAATTTCCCTGCCCATCAACGAGCGGATATCTGAGCGACCATGGCTGCGCCATACGAACCATCGCTTCATAAATAGAAGAATCACCGTGAGGATGGTATTTTCACATCACATCTCCGACAATTCTAGCAGATTTTTTGTGCTTTTGGTTGTAAAAGTTGTTCATTTGGTACATTCCAAAGAGGATTCTCCTAAGCACCGGCTTAAATCCATCTCTCGTATCTGGCAACGCACGAGAAACAATGACTGACATCGCGTAATCAATGTAAGATTGGGTGATTTCTTTTTCTATCGGATGCGTAATCAGCTTTTCATTACTTGGCTGAAGAAGTTCTTTTTCGCCCATGAAGAAAGTTTGAAAAAATAAAAAAATCTGACTCATTTTCATTATCATATTAGAAATCCTAGTTCTGAATGCAAGCAAAATTGCATTTAGAATCTTGACTTATGAAAAATAGTGATATAGCATCTATGAGCATCCGCCTAAATACTGTACAAGTAGGTTTTTCTAAGGCAAAAGATAACAAAAAAGGGATTTGCACAACACGACATCTGAATTATACCGCCGTGTTATGGAGTTATAAGAACACAAAAGCCCGTACAAACATCGCGCCGCAATATAATGCAGATTATTATTTCTATTGCTAAATCTACCGAGAGGTAGATTAAAATTCGGGGATGGTAGAAATTCAGCAACATTTCCAGGGATGCTTGCTATTTTTTAAAATCAGTTTTATTTAGCTCATTTATAAAATGCAAGAACTAGAAACCCTACTTAATTTACTGATTACGAGAGGCTGGAAAGCTTGGGGGATGTTATGAAAAATATTCATCACAGAAAATGAATTAAAAATTAATGGTATGCAATATCCTATAAGTTATTTAAAAGCTAGAGAAAGTGGTTTATGGGACTTTTTATGTCTAAAAGGTATATTGAATTGAGATAAGCATATTAGATTTGAGTACAATATGAAAATCTATCACGAATATAAGCCAGAATTCTGGGTTCTTAGTACATGTTTATTATCAGAAAAGGATTTTATTCGTCTATTATTAGATAAAATACAGGTTTAAAATTAAAACAAAGATTTTAATGTCTGAATAACTAAATTTCGAGCAATATCGGCGTTTTCCTGAGATATCTTTAAAATTTCATATGCCTTTTTTTTCTCTTCAAACGCAGGATGAATTAAATTTCTCCATCACTTTAATAGCCCAAAAGAGTGTAAAATTTGACTTTCTGTAATAAGACCAGATTCTTTTACTATTTCTAACAACGAAGAGAGATTTAAATCCTTCATTTTAAATGTTTTAGTTCATATTGTAAATTTTCATGGATATTCTTTTTTAATCATCATATAAAGAACACTCTCTATAATACTTCAACATAAAATAAGAGTTGTTTTATGTTGTCTTGTGAGTCTAGACATTGCACACTCATGAAGATCTTTATACAATAATAATCCTTGCTCATCTGAAAAAATATTACAACATCATTCCCTTAAGTCTTCTGTTAGTCAAAGTTTTTCAAAATTTTCAGAACATATTTTATTAGCTATATCTATATATTCTCTATCTTTTTGTAAAATATTTTTATGTTTTTCTAAATATTGTTCTATTAAAGGATTGATTTTATAAACTGTTGCTAATGTATCTAGATTATGATCTTCTACCTTGAATACATATTTTTTTTCAAGAAATCATTTCATAGTATCATATCATATATGAGAAGGGACTCAAAGATATTGTCATAATTGTTTCCCAGGACAAATAATAAAACTATTAACTTCTTTAAATGACTGAAATTTTTCCAATCTGCTTAATATATAACTAATACCACTATCATTTTTTATATTCTTTAGTCATTCCTCGTTCTCATTATTTTCTTGTTGTTGAGCTTCGAATTTTTGAGATGTTTGAGTAAGATTTTTTTTATATAATTTATCTTGAGGATCAATTTCATTCGCTTGCTTATAAAAGTCAAGGGCCTTTTCTAAATTAAAAACAGGATTTGCTTTTCGTGAATAAATACATCAAAGATTGTTTAATATTGCACAATTATGGGGACTCTTTTCCAAAAGTTTTTCATATATTTTAAGCCCTTGATGTCTTATATCCCAAGTATCTGATTCATTTAAACTATAAGCAACCTCAAATAAACAAAAATCTTCTTTAAATCAAGTACTATAATACAATGATGTAATAGTTTCATAGTCCTTATTACTGAATAACCACTTAACTATTTTATCTACCATATTTTTATCTCTAGAATAAGTAATATGATATCTTAAAATAGATAAAATCTCATCATAATATTTTCTTGTTTTTATATCGCCCAAATCTAAACAAAAATCCACTTGATCATTGCCCCAAAAGTTATTGATATAACATTTCGTTAATAAGTATGCTATTTTTTCATTTCCATATTTAATTGAGTAGTACAACAGTTCCTGAAATAACTCTACTAATTTATGTTCTACTATTCATGAAGATTCTATAAAATGAACTATATTTTCAATCTCCTTTAAACTTATTTTATGATCTCAATGTAATAAGTGATCATAATAATTGATATATTCACCTATTTGGCTATCCTTATACATTTCTTTAATTTTTCACCTCAGGATTATTTCTAAATCATTAAAATATGTACATATATGTTCTCCTCCTTTAAACTTATAGAATATATCAATAGGTTCATTTATGCATACTATATCATATATCCACTTTTCCTTATTAATATCAAAAGTGGATAAATATACCTTAGATAATGCGAGTCAAAGCTGATTGATCTTTAGATATTTTTCTATAACATCTTCCTCTAATTGTTTTTTAAAAAAACTTAAAGATAATTTTTCTTTTCAAGAGAAAATACAAGAAAAATAGTAAACGTAATTAATAATCGGATTATTATATAATTTAATAAGGTTGTTATAGCTTTCTATAGTTTTTTTATACTCTCACAAATCAAAATAAGTAACTATTCTTAATGTTTCAAAATATTCACTTCTCAAAAAAGAAGGTATATTATTTAATATATCAAGAATATTGTTTTTATTTTTCTCTAAAGCAAAATAATAACGATAGAGTTTTCAAGCATTTTCATTTTTTCATGAACATTGTACACCTCTTTTTAAAATCTTTAGTTGTTTTTTATAATCTGATTGGAGAAATATATCAACATAGAATGTATATAATTGTGGATTATCATATCCTTCTTCTATTAAATCTTCTAAAATTTGTTTTCCTGCGCCATTATCGGAAATATATTCTTTGGGTGGCTGCTTTTCTGATTTGAACAAAAAGATATAAGCGACCCCTAATAAAAATCTTCAATATTGATCAATATTTTTTATTTTTTCTAATTTAGTTATCGCTTCTTCATATTTTTTAGTATTAATTAGTTTTCTGATACCTATATGTTTTTTCATGATCTTTTTTTAAATTCTAAATAGCTAGTAACACAACAAAAATATAGCTACTAAATTGTTAATCTCTCTAGATACTTATTATTTTTTAGTAAGAAAAATTTATATCAATATAATGTTTTGCGGGAATATTTCAAATAAAGCATAAAATAATAGACAAATTTTGCCGTTTTTTGTAGAAATCAATCCTCTTGTAATCCCACCCACTAATCCCGTACTTTGTCCCCACAATCGTGGGAATTTTTTCAAACAAAAAGAAACCTGACCTCAGCCAGAGTTCCTTTCATTTTGAGAACTTTCTCTTGCATTTCCTGATTTTTTGAGTATAGTTTCAGTTGTAAAGATTAGATCAGCGTCTCGGGCGTAAGGGTAAGGCACATTTGTGATTTACTGCTAATCTTATTGCACCATAGATTCGTTTCTATGGTGCATTTTCGTATTTACTGGATATTTCCAACTAGGGAAAAGATGTCTAATTTCTTTATAAATCTTTTCCCCATATTGATCATCGAGTATCCAACAAATTTGCATATCATTTATTCTGAGTAAAACTCTTCCTCAATAATCTCTAAATCTTCTCTATAAAGTTCTAGTATCTCATCGATATTCTCTCTATATCCTCCAAAGAGAGCCAAAATTATTGGTATTGGTTTTCAGATTTTTTTTGAAAGTTCTTTAATCCGTCTACAAACAATCTTTGTGCACTCAAATCGCTCTTCTCTTGAGAGTATATCACCTCAAAAAGCGTCTCATTCACAGCTATCACTTCCATGTGCATAGACGACATATCAAACCTTGCCTTTTATGATGAGCATTTCTAATACTTGAAGTTTGGTTTTTAGTGATGTTATATATTCCTTATGACTTCACTCTGGATTGATGTTTGCTCAATCAGGTAGTGCTCTATCCACTATTTCGCTGAAGCCTCTGCTTTCATCTATCGCATTCCCGTAATGGGCATCTAAGTCAATATATGCAGCTCAAGTTCCCCATTTTTCATAGATTTTACAAGAAGCAATTACTTGTCCATTTAGTCAGCAGAGCATTCTTCAGCCAGTAGGTCAAGCATGATGGATTCAGCATACGAGGGAGTGGGTAATTGTTTTGGGGTGTTGTAATGCGTAGTTTATAGCATGATACAAAGCTGAGGTTTCATACTCACAAGATATTAAATACTGATTACTGAGTGGTATTCCGATACTTGCCTCTACTCGTGGATCTTTTGAAAAAAAATCGTCAAGATATTCTTCAGTATGTCCTAACCGTAAGTCTTCCCTTTCTAGCCTCCCCCAATCTGATTTTTCTTCAAAAGAAAACTGATGTTTTTTGAGATATTCGACAAACAATTTAGGTTTTTGCCTGTTAATAGAAAATTGCCTTGAAGAAGTGTCATCAAAGCTCATTTCCTTTCTATGAAAAATAACTAGAGGTTTTTGATATTGCATAAAATTAATTCTATTTATTTAGCAACCAATTTCAATCACTAGCCTTCTTGGCTCCTAATTTTTCAAAAATATGGTTCATAACCTCTTTATCTCGAAACTTATCAACAAGTCCTATGATTCCTTTTTTATCAGCTGGAAGTTTTTCCAGAGCTTTTTTGATAAGAGCAGTCGCATTGCCTTTGTTTCTTGAGGATCAATCAATGAGGATTTTTCCAAACATTATTTTAATATGTTCATAAAGCTAAATTGCGGTAGTTCTCAATCAATACCGCCCTTACTTTTTCTGTAAAGGTATTCATGTCGCTTTCGCTACCAATATGTACATCTCCAAATTGGAGAGTGATCTGAGGACTGGATGGACTAGGAGATCTACTGATTGTTCCATTAACTGCAGGGCGGAAGTATTCAGTTCCAAGTTCATTGATTCTATACAGCTGACCAGCCAGCACTGTTCCTCAGCTGGCACGACCTCCAACTGATCTCCTCACTACTGGTGCTTGTTCTCCTCATCATCACCAAAGGCTAGCAATTGCGTCTTTCGCAGATTGAATTTTATCCCAAATTGCACTGATTTTATCTGATATCCAACCAATAGCTCAGCTTGCAATATTTTTCAATCCATTAAACATTCCATCCCAAAGATTGGTGATTGTTGTTTTTATAGTTTCTATGATTCACGGAAGGTCGATATTAAAGGCTGAGAAAATACCAATAATCGCATCATATCGGATTTTGAAGATGTTTTTGATGTTTTCCCGCGCTCCACTCCGGTTTCCAGTGAATACATTTTTCACAAAATCAATAATTCATCCTAGAGTATCTACACAGGATAATATTACAATTCCTATAGCCTTAAAAGTCGAAGTAACTAGGTTTCATACTATAGGCAATATCTCAGACATAACCTCTCAGAATCATTCCCGCAAAGGAATTAGAATTGGCTCTAACTTCAATCGCACTTCTTGTATAGTTTCCCATATCTGCCCGAACACTTCAACAAAAGCAGTTCAGATTTCTTGTAAAATTGGCTGTAAATCCTCCCAAAGCTGATTGACAAAGTCTCTAAATCCTCAGAGATTGGTCGCATAAGCCACTCCAAGAGCCGTTAATACTCAGACAATAATTCCGATTGGTCAAGTAAGGGCAGAGAATATCGGTCAGAGCGAGGATAATGCCCCACCGAGCCCACTAACCAAAGCCCCTCATACTGCCTGTATAGCTACAAGCGCAGCTTTTACACTCATAAATGCATTCATTACCGTTCCTATTGTTCAAACAGCAGTAACAAAAGCAAGAACACCTCCAGTTAATAGAACAATACCTTTCAGAAGACCCGGATTTTTTTCTGCCCATTTCGAAAAGGATTCAATCAATGGTGCAATCATATCAGTTGCTGTATTTACAATAGGGATAAGTGCTGTTCCTATTGTATCAGAGAGATTTTTCAATTGAGCTTCCAGTTTGGCACTTCACTCAGCTTCAGAGAGTGCTACATCCCCCATTTCCTGCATTTGCTTTTTCCCATCAGCAACAACCTTATTGATCAGTGCCTGTTTTTTTTCTGCATCAGTCAATTCTTTAGCTGTTTTCCCTATAGATTTTGCATATTCTTCATTTGCTTCCGTTGCATTGACAATGATCCCTAGATTATCAAGAATTAGTGCAGATCCACGACCGAGACCAGTTACAATATCATTAAAGGCTTGAGTAGTTGTGGATCACATATTCTTTGCCTTGACTCTAGCAATTTCCATCAGAGTAGAAAAATCACTTGTATTCTTTGTAACTCCCAGTGACATCGCCTTATTTGCAGCAAGGATGAGATCATAATTTGCGACTGTTCCTTTTGATGCCTTTTGAAGTCATGAAAGGATTTTTTCTCAATCCATATTCATTGTTTTTGCAAGCCTATCCATAGCTTGATGAGCTTCTTTTGTATTTGCCGCAGAACTTGTCAAATCCTTTACTCCTTTTGTGAGGAGTCCTAATGCAGCCCCACCCCATGTTGCCATCCCTTGAAGTGTTTCTTTGTGCCCCCTTGCCACTTGAGCAATATCACTCCTAGCTTGCTTCAGAGCATCTCCTGCTTTATTTGTCGCACTAATTATAATTTCAATAGTATTTTTGATACTCATTTCGCTTGCTTTTTTTTATAAAAGAGGTATAATTTCTATAGTTTATCTTGATAGTATAAAGCTATGACACTAAAAGATTTTTTGATGGGATGTTGATTATACTCTCTACTTAAAAGCGATAACCATACTAAAGTTGAACAAACTAAAGAAACAGAAGATAAGTGAAGTCTTTTGTGAGCTATTATTTTCTTCCTTTTTGTATTTTTTATTTTCTGATTATTCCTTCGATTTTTTGGTACACTTTTTCGAAAAGTATTCTTTTAATAGCTTACTTTAGTTGTTCTAGCCCCATTCTAACCACAATTGCTTCCAAAATTTCTATTGGACAATCAAGGTAGTTTTCATAGCTCCAGCACATATACTTCATCACTTCTACTGCTTTGATCTCCTCAAGACTTGTTCCTCCAAGTCACTTAAAAAGCTTAGAGTATTCATATTCTAGCTCTTTTTTTTTGCCGGGTTTACGAGGACGTCAATTTTTTTTGCTACTGCTTCGTTAAGAGCCGTATAGTCTTCGATGCTTCCCATATCTAAAATCAGATTTAGGATTTTTTCCTTATCTGTTTCCTGGTTGATTGAGTAAATAATAAACTTTGCAAGTTGGTTTCAGAGTTCTATTTCATCAATTTCTTTATTTTGAAATTGACCATTGATTCTTGCAATCTGCTGAAATTCTCTCACAGTAATCTTTTCTAAGAAAGTAATGTTTAGATCGCCAATCTGCATGATAGTAAAGTAAAAAATAAAGCTATATTCTGTATAAACTATCAATACTAGAAAGCAAAAAACCACCCTTATTTAACTGCAAAATTGCAGTCTTGATTTCCTCACCCAAAACTCTATATTACTCTTGTTTTTTATATTTTTCTTTTTTATGATGAAAAAACTTCTTGCCCTCTTCCTTGTGGGATTTTTAGGACTTCAGTCTATTTCTTTCGCAGCAACTCCAGCAGAACAGAAAGCTGAACAACTCAAAGTGATCGTAAAAATGATTTTAGATCAGTCAAAAAATAGGGAGAAGGATACCAACATAATCAAAACTCTTTTTGCTGGATGCGAAAAAACTTGCAAAGATCCGGTCGTAAAAGAAGCAGTAAAAATCCTCAGTAGCACTTTTGACCAAGATTTTTGAGCAAAAGAAGAAAAGAAAGCTGACTTATTAACCTACACACTCCTAGAGGTCGTTGATGGAGATACAATCAGAGTTAAAAACTCTGAAGGAAAGGAACGGTCTGTTCGTATGATTGGGCTTGATGCTCCAGAAAGCACCACCATGAGATATGGTTATGCGGAATGTTTCGGGAAAGAAGCTGCTAATCATCTTAAACTCCTTTTGAAAGATACAAAAGAAGTGCAGATTGAATCTGATCTTACACAAACCGCAACTGATAAATACGGAAGACTACTTGGATATGTAGTAGTAAACGGAGCCAATCTGAATCAAAAAATGATTGAAGATGGATACGGATTTGAATACACCTACAATCTCCCATACAAATATCAATCAGAATTTAAGTCTGCTCAAAAAATAGCTTCAGAAAAGAAATTTGGGCTTTGGGCTGATTCAGCATGCAAAGGAGAAAGAAAAGCTATTGAAGAGAAAGAAGAAAAAAAACCTGAACAAGCAGAAAAAGTTTATCATCGTGGACCTAAAGGAGGATGTTATTATTTCACTGATAAGGGAGAAAAAGAGTATGTAGATAAGGATTTTTGTAAGTAGGTTTTATTTTTTGATTGTATATAATGAATGATAAATATATAGTTCCCGAACTTGATTCAAGAGCTTTTAACTGTCCTCATTGTTGAATACTAACACAGCAAGAATGGAAAGACCTTTATTATTTTAATTATGAATCAAAGAATCTTTCTTGATGGAAAGTTTGTTTTTGTAGACATTGTAATTTATATTCAATTTGGTGTTATGAAAAGATGATCTTCCCATCAGCTTCAAATATTCCGATGTCTCATACTGATATGCCAGAATCAGTTAAAGAAATTTATAATGAAGCAAAAGAAATCGCATGACAATCTCCTAGAGCGGCAGCTGCTCTACTAAGGTTGGCATTGGAAAAACTTACGGAAGAACTATGAGAAACTGAATGAAAACTTAATACTAGGATAGGGAATCTAAAGAAAAAATGATTGCCTGAAAGAGCAATACAAGCACTTGATATTGTAAGAATAACAGCAAATGAATGAGGCTCACATTTAGGACAAATAGATCTTACTGGAAGAGACAATACAGAACTTGTTAATCAACTTTTCTTTTTATTGAATTTTATTGTTGAACATGTTATCTCAGTCAATAATCAGCTTGATGCAATGTATGCTGCTCTCCCAGAAGATAAGAAAAAAGGCATAGAAAATAGAGATAATCAACCATAATAAAAAAAGAGCCGTCAAAGGCTCTTTTTCCTTTTTATTCAATCAGAGGAATCATATCACACCTACAATTAGGATGCAGAGGACTACCAACCACATTTTCATACTCCAGCTTTAACTTTCCCCCATTGTTCCCAATCATTACAGAACCTTTTTTGAAGAAGTCCTCTTGTAGTGCGACTTTCTTATCGTGCATCTTTCCACAATGCTCGCAAACTCTTTCGTCTACTGCAGTTCGCCACTGCTTAGACTTAACTACGCCAGATTGTTCTCGTGCTGATTGCTCAGCATAAGTCCCAAATCTGATAGCTTCGGTTCTTACAATGGTTTCTAGCCTGTGACCTTGTAGTTCATCAAAGACTTTTATCAGTTCTTTTTTAATTTCTTCAGGTTGCATATTCCCCGCAAGCCCAATTTCTACGACCTTTCCAATCTTCTCATCGGTTATTGCATCTACATTTTTTGCGATAAACTGAATTTTTTGCTTCAGCTCTTTTTTGATTTTGTCGGTATTAATATTGAACTCTAGCTCTACATCCAGCTCACTCATTGCTCTAGCTCATGCTTCAGAGATAAGATGTTCTAGCTCTGGTCTAAGGTAAATATGGTAGAGAGCATAGTATTTGAGCAGAAGCTGATAATCATATTTTTTGAAGTCTTTCTTGTGTTCTTGATCAAATTTTTTCAAGATATCTTGTTTTTGCTTTTTAAAAATTTTCATAAATCAGACTTTTAATCTTTTTTCATATTCAGCATTTTTTTTCTGTTTTTGGATCCATCTTTTTTGCATCCATTCTTCAGATCGCTTGATATTTTCCTTAACGATTGTCTGGAAGTCTACTGATTTCATACTAATTCAGATACTTTCTTTTTTAGCTTCTTGAGCTACTTCTGCTCCTGTCCCATCTACAAAGACATCTCCTCACTTGATAGGCTTATATCCTAGTTCTTGCCTGTATTCATTTCTCGTTATTCCGCCCGCAAAATAGTGATTTCTCACTTCTTCTTCATCAGTAGGTAAGACATTCAAAAACTCAAAGACTCCAATCCCACCGAAAAGTTGATCATTGAATGCACGAGCAATCTTTTTGGCTAATGGTTCGATGCAACGAGATGCAAAAACCTGATTGAAAGCTTTTACGTTACCAACATTTACTCCTTCTCCGATACCCAAAACTGCTTTTGGGACTTCATAAATTGCGAGAATTTTATCTCTATCTCGAGATTGCTGAGCAATAAATTCCATCTCTTTTGGAGAGGACTGGAGATTTGCTGGTTTGATACCAAACGGCAAAATTGCCAATTTCCCCGCATTATCAGCTCCACTATGACGAGCCTCCCGAGAAGCCCTAACTTTTTCTATTTGCTCCTTACTCATTGCCTGTTCTGTTGTGAGTATCATACCAGGAGGAGTGTCGTGATTAAGGAGTGCATAATTCCATTTTTCAATCTCTTTTTCCCCCCTGATTGTCATTACGATTGCTTGAATTGGACTATAACCTCTAGTGATATACGGATACCTCTGGCTAGGATTGAACTCAGCAAAGACCATAACTTCTTCCGGTTGGAGGATGATTTGATTACTTCACCCTCGATAAATCCAATTTTTTAAGTATCAGTTACTATCTATTTGAGGGCTGATATTCCATGGCAAAAGCATACTCAAACCAAGTACCTTTCCATTATTCATTACTTTCCATATATAGGACGTTCCCGCCATCTTCATAAAAACTGCTATATTGTTGATAAGTTCAGGAGTAATATATTCTAGGTATTCGTGCTGGATTGCTTGATCTTTTTTATTTGCTAATCTCCAATTCAGACCAGAAAGACTATCTGCAATTGCAGTAATCGCTGCATATTGTCGCCCCACAAAAAAGTTTACATACTCGTGGTCTTTAATCGCTCTATCTCCACCAAATCCTCCCTGGCAGATGGTAAGAAACCTGAGCATAGGGGGAGAATAGTCTATCCACGAGGGATGGAGAAAATAGAAGACTAATTCTGATTTTTATTTACTTTCTATACTAAGAATGAACGAAAAAGAACTAGCCGCCGTAGAGGTTTGCTGATGGTATGATTGAATCAGTCATTATGTAGATGAAGAAGGGAACAAGTTCTCTAGGATCGCTAGACTACCAATGGAGAAAGATGAACTCTGCCTCCACTGAAAAATCTATAAAGTTGAACAAACGGGAGACTATAGTTTTAGAGTCTTATCAGAAAGAGATGATAAATAGTCCTTACTACCGTTAGAGAAAAAGAATTCCTGAAGTAGAAAATCGCTGAGCTAAGAAAGAGCCTTGCAAAGCGGTTCAGAATCGCTCAATCTTGCAACGCATACTACGAGAACTACAAGGAATTAGAAGCGAAGATTGCTTGACTGAAAAGATTGCTTGAGAGTAAAGAAAAAACCTGCCAGAGTGCAGGGTTTTTTATAATATTATTGTCCTCAGAATCATAATGTTATTGTAAATCATTTTAGTGCCGAAAAAAAGTTTACAATATTTTCTTCAGTTAAGACTTTTGTAAAAAGTAAGAATATCAAAAAAAAGAGCCACTTATTTTTTTCTAGAAGATTACTAAAGGCTTCAATTACTATCTTTATTTCTTCTGCCCATGATCTCTTTATTAGTTCTCATCTATTATCTGCTTCTTTTGAAACCTGCTCAATTTCTATGTCTTTTTTACTCATAACTCATGTATCATAAATTAAACAATCTTATTTTCAACGCACTAGTAGATACTCAAAAAAAATCAGCAAGAGAATCTAGATCTATCCCCTTATTTTTTTGAATTTGAGTATCCAGCATTTCTGCTGGCATAAGTAAAGCTGAAGCAAACCAATTAGCTTCTTTTTCCTCTAATATTTCTTCTTTAGTATAAGTCTGATTTTTTCTATATTTATAATCAATTTTCTTGGTCTCATTAGAGAGATGCCCAAGTATTACATGTCCTAATTCATGTGCAATACTAAACCTTCTTCTTACAAGTGGCTCCATATTATTTATATAAATCAAAAAATCCTCTCCTTCTTTTTTTGTTAATCAAGAAATGCCATCTTCAGTAAAAGAAGCCTTAAAGATACCAATTCTCTGTGGAACTTTCTCAATTATTTTTTGGAAAGAAATAGGATAATCACTCTCAGAAAATCCGATCATCAATTCTTTAGTTTTATTCTCAATAGATTCTTTGGTATAATTCATCTAATACACTCAAAGAGTAAACTACATTTATATAGTGTTTTTTATTTTTTTTGCAATATTATTTATCCTAAAAACAGCAGATTATACCTTATTTTTAATTTCTTTTTTAGAAAAATACTTTGTTTTCTCTTTGTATTTTATTTCAACCTGACCTCAGCCAGAGTTCCTTTTATAAAAAGTAGCAGATTACTCCGCTACTTTTATGTGTTATAGAAGAACCATAGAGGCTTGCCCACAACTTATCGTTCTTAGGACAATTTAATCTTCCAAGGGTAGTTAAATTATAGTAATTTTATGATAAATTGCAAACTTATTTTTTTAAATCAAAAGCAGTTACAATCCATCTTTTTTCTTCGCCTTTTCGATTTAGAGATAATACCACTTTAGAAGTATTATTTCATAAAATAATTCTTTCTCCTCTTAGTTCCATTAGAGGTAGTGTATCAAGTAAATCTTGAATTTTACCTATTACCTCAGGATGTTTCTCTACAATCTTCTTTAATCAATATCCCTTTTTGCCATCAAATTCACCCCAAATTAAATCAACAGGCTCTCATTTGTAGTTATACGCTCATCTCACCTCTCCTCACTTCTGTTGGATTAAGAACTGTTCAGCATCTGCTCACTTTACTCATTCATAAATCTTTCCGAACTCTCATTCTCAAATTTCTTTAACTTTACCATCTAATTGGTATCTAATATCAAGATTATTTTTATTAAAGGTTCAGATGTTATCGGTTGCGGACTTGATTTGGTTAGACTCAAATACAATATACTCCTTAGGGGTAATGATTCCGTCTTTCCCGAGTATTTTGCGAAAAGATTCCGCCACACTATCATAATCTCCACCTATATTTTTTAGTTCCCCAAATACATCTACATCACTCTCATTCTCCATTAGCATATCTATTGCATCTGCTAATACACGATCTTTCCCGTATCTTTTTGTATCTCAAAAGTTATCTAACAAAGTTCCATCGTCAGTTCCCCATCTCTTTGCGATATTCTTTTCAACGTCTAAGATCAGATTTTTCATCTCTTCTCTACTGATGCTCAGTTTATCCTTTGAGAGAGGGTTTTTAATATCTAGATATACTGTCATAACATCTCCATATCCTTCTGCCATTTTTTTGTCTGGAGAAAAATAGAATCCGTAGCCTTTACTAGAACCATGTTGGGACATAAAATCACTATCAAAAATTGTAAATTTTTCAGGACTACCATGATACATCAACATTGGTTCTCATTTAGAATCTACAACTTTACTTCCTTCTCATTTTTCCCAGTCTCCAAACCATTTCTTGAAGTTATTACTGTAGATATTCCCTGCTTGTTGATAAACTTTGCCATCAGGAGTCTTTAGATAGATGTTTCACTTCTCAACCTCCCCATCAAGAATATCGTCAAAGAGTTGCTTTACTTGTTTCTTATTCTTACTTACTCCTGTGATCCAGTCTTTCACTTGCTGGAAGAAATCCTTCACCGCATCATAGAGCTTTTTTCAGAACGGTTTCCCCACATTTCAGATTACTTTCTCTCCTTTCATTCTTCAGGTTCTGAAGTATTCAGAAAAGCTATCAGCCAGATATTCCTCAGCTTGAACTTTATCAAGTTTCTTTTCTTCCATCACTCCTTCAAGAATTGTTTCTTTTCTAGCATGATCTACAATATCAAATGTAGCGTGGAAGAGTTCGTGAGGAGCAGTTCCTTCTTTTATTTTTTCGGCAAGAGTAATCACACCATCGCCATATTTACCATACGCCCTAATCCCTTCAGGAGTAGTGATCTTATCCGCTATCTCTATAGCTACCCCATAATCATTAGCGATTTCTTCCACACTTTTCCCGTTTCTGATGTTTTTGAGTTCTTTTGCTTGCTGTGCAGAAAGGGTTTTCTCGGTATTGTCAGCTATTCAGTATTTTTGGTATCTTATTCCCTCTTTATTCTCAAGATATAGTTTTTTATAATCTTCCAACTCTAAGGTAAGAGGATTTACTATTTGTTCATTTCCAATAAAGAGTCAGCCCTCTCTTTTTATCATTCTTCACTTATATATATATCATTCTCCCCGCACATCTTCAAAGCTCTTATCATCAATAACCCTATGAAAACTGATTTGTCTTCAATCTTTAAAATTAAAATACAAAACATCTCCAAAGGTTAAGGGTTCTATATCGTTAATTTTATTTTTTACCCACTCATCTAATGCTTCCTTCACATACTTGTTTTTCATATCATAGTATTCATGATTGGCATCAAATCATTCAGATGAAGCATATCATTTTATTGTAGCATTATTGCTTTCCCAAGCTTTGTATAAAGCAGTAAGCATTCATTAATTTTTATCTGTTATTTCAGTTTTTATTTTTCATTCGGCAATAGGGTCTAGAGTTTCTATTCTATTTTTTATACTTTTATAATGTTCGCCTAATAATCCCTTGAATCTTCTTTTGTTTGATTTTATATCATAATACTCATCAATTCATATACCTTCTTTCGCTAATACCTCTTTTTCTATCGTGGGATATTCATTAAGAAGATTTTTATTTGCTTGTATTATTTCTTCCCTACCATTATCCTGTAAATACCTTCAATATAACTCCTTAATACGAGAAAGCACAAATTTCTCTCTTTCTTTTATTGCCTCATTTTTATAGTCGTCTAGTGTCGGATTTTTAATTTCTTTATAATGATTATCCTTAAGATAGACTCATTGTTCTTTTCGCTTTTTAGCGATTCATATTGCAGTTTTATAGGGCTTAAAATCATATCTCCAAACATATTCTTTTAAGAGTTTCTCATATTCATCCTTAAACATTTCTTTCATAGCATTAATATGGACGGGGTTATTACTATCTGTTTGAAATGAATTTAAAAATTTCTTTTTATTAAATCATGAAACGGTATCCATTGCTACTTGATACTTCTCTCCTCATTTTGGGGATTTATTCATAAAGGGAACGAGAAGGTTTGACTTTTTAGATTTTTTCGCTATACTTTCAGGCGATCCTGAAGAATTAAATTGCCTTAAGAGCATACTTGTAGGTGAGCCCCCACTTTGTTGGGGGTTTCTTCATATTTCAAAAGCTGTTAAAATCCATTTTTTTTCTTTTCATTTCCAGTTAAGACTAACCGTAATATGATAATTCCCATCATCCAACTTTATGCGATTATCTGTTCTTGAAACTTCAGGCAAAGCATCTAGTAAATCTTGTATTTCCCCTAAAACCTCAGGATGCTTTTCTGAGATTTTACTTAATCAAAATCATTTTCCTGTTTTTGGATCATACTCTCATCGGACAAGATCAACAGGTTTTCATTTGTAAGTATAAGCTCATTCTACTTCTCATCATTTCTTTTCAATAAGAAGTTTTTCGGCATCAGCACCTTTTACTCCTTTATAGATTGCTCAGAACTCTCATTCTCCGACTTTTTCCAAATCAGAAAAATCAGTAGTAGGTCTTCCTGAATTTCAGCCCCTTGCCGTTGCTCAACTACTACTGATTTTTGTTCAAGTAACCTTATTCTTCTTTTCAGTTAGGCTTACAGAAGTAGTATTACTTGCATCATCAGTAGTATACTCAGTTTTCTCTGAATTTCAAGTTTTTTTCGTAGTTTTTAATCCGACCGCATTCTCACCTCTCTTATTCACAGGTTTTGCATTCCTTGCTATTGTGTCTCCTAGAACGTTCCCTCACTTTGGTCTACGGTCAACCTCTACCACCTTCCTTCTCGTAGGTTCGGGAGTCTGTGGATTTTTTACTTGAGGTCAATTCTTTCAGATAACGGTAGCTTCGGGAACTTCTGGGAGAGCTTTTGGCTCTTCTATATTCCATTTCTTCATAAACTTTCCTATTGCATCAGCTACGGCTTTCTGATCCGCCATTTTTTCTATCTTCTCCATTGTAAGGTATTGCTCCTAACATCAAGTAATCAGTCAGAGAAACCTGATTATTTGCATCCATTTTCAGTTGCTTTCTCATGATCTCATTACTCAGAAAATAAGCATTACTTATCTCTTTGTTGAGCTCCTTGATATTTGTAAATCCCTGCTTGATCGCTTCTTCTTGTTGATATTTCCTAATCTACGTATCAAGATTCGTTGCTCTCTGGATTCAGACAGAATTGTTGTCCTTGTAGTATCAGGTTTTTATATTCCTTTCGTATCGCCTTTTTGCTTCTTCAAGTTCTGGGAAGCTAATTCCTCCTTCAGCGTGTTTAGCAAGCATTGTTGTAAATTTTTTAGCGTCAGGGTCTCTTACTTGAGTTGCTCTTTCTACAATATCAGTTAGCAAAGTTCCTATTGCTTCAGACTGTGCCTTTCCACTCATTTTTTCAAAGGCTTGTCTTTTCGGTTCTTTGAGGGTATTGATGTATTCAGCCATTTTACCCACATTCTCTTCAGGTCATCCTACTCGCCCTCTTTCTAGCATATAGTCCCCATATTTCTTTCCTGTCTTTTTTTCAAATTCCACAATTTTTGAAGGATCAATCCTATTTTGATTTTGAAGCAATTTTCTATTGAAATTAGAAAAAGTCTGACTAGAATTACTCTCGTTTATTTTACCTGCAGATCATGCGGATCACGCTTTGATTTCTCCTTCTGGTTGGACTTTCGATTTGGTATTGAGATCGTTAATTTTCTTCTTAATTCCGCCTATAAGATTTTCTGTTCCTGCTTTTACTATTGATCAAGCTTTTTTTACTCATTCTTTTACTGAGTCCACCCCTTCTTTGATTTCTGATTTTGTCGTTTCCACGAAACCTCTCTGATCTGTTAAAGTATTCACTTGTTGTCTCCTTGCATCGAGAACTTCATTAAATCTTCCAAGATTTCTAGCAAAGGCAGATTTAAATTCCGAAGTTCCTTCTTTGATAATCCTTCCTAGAGCTCAATCTTGGAATTTTCCATTCTCATTTGCTAGCCCTTTTTCTATCCACATCTGAAATTTCCCACTTTTGTATCCTTCGTTGATAGCATGGGAAAAGGCATCTACGGCCTTTTTAATAGTCATTTTTGCATTGAATCTTGTGTTTTTCGTAGCATATCCAGCTTTGTGGAGGAGTCAGAGAATAATTCAATTTTTGAGATCTTCTTTTGCCTCATCATCAAGAGTGTCATAGAGGGGTTTTACTCATTTTGTGCAGAGTTTCCCCCCCCTACAAAAACAGTCTGATTTTTGATTTTTTTCCCTTTATGACTATAATAGAACTACCTTTTATCCCTGCTTGCAAACGGATGGCGATCGATACGAATGCCCCGAAACTCGGACTCCAATACAGCACCAGCAATGATTTCTTCCCAGAGACCATTGAATTTTTGCAGAAGCTAGGGTTCATCAGTGTCTTGAGTATTGATATGGATATTAAATACTCCTTCCAAAAGACCAACCGATCCACGATCATCCAAGGAGCCGAGGCAGACATCTACGACAACGACCACGCAGTCAGTGATACCTTCTTTATCTACAAAATTACCATCCCAAGAGAGACCAGAATCACCCGTTCCCTCATTTCCATCAAGCTCAACCAAAAAAAATCCATCACCCTCAAAGAAGTTTTCGGCTTTATAAAATCTTTTCCTATGGTATCTCTGTTGATTTTTATGATACTCTCATTGATGATACCAGGAAAAATCTGAAAAATCATTCAGATCGTCAATGCAATTACGTTGCTCATCTTCATTCTCTTCTTTGCCTACAAATTCATCAGATACTTTTTCGATCTCACCAAGAGGGACAGCAAATCCATGCAAGACCATATGGTAACCTATCTCAATCCCTACGACCTCAAGATCTTTACCCCCGCCCTCAAAGAGCAAATCAACAAAGTGCAAGAACTCGGCGTCACAAACATTGCAATCGATAGGACGACCATCTACCTCAAGCAAAACCTTATCAATGAAAGTGATACCAGTATCTTCGGACAGCTTTTTAGCGGGAAACCCACCATGGATGAAAAGAAAAAAGAAGAAGTTATGACAGCGATGATCGATCTCCTCAGCAACCAAAACCTTTTAGACCTCTTCAAGGAACATGCAGATTAAGAAACGATTCATTGATCTCCCAGACCAACGAATACAGAAAAGTAAAAATTTCTTTTCTGATGCTTTTCCCAAAAATAAAGAACTCAAATCAGTAGAAAAAAACCTGACTGAACTCTCTCCTACGACCAAAGAAACCCTGACCACCCTTATCAAAAATAGTAAGATCAGCAAAAACATTGTCCTTCCTCTCGAGGACGAGCTTTGTGCACAGGTAACCAAATACGCATATTACGAGCCAGAACAGAGACCCTATCAAATCGGCGACTTTTATCTCGAGCCCTCCTACAACGATCTCTTTCATTGCATTTATCTTAATCATTCGCAAAAAGTTTGCATCATCGGATATAGGGGGACAGATACCAAAGAAAAATCTGATCTCCTTTCCGACGCTCAGATTATCCTCGGCGTAAATGCGATTGACCCGAGAGTAAGCGGAAGCCTCAAGCTCTTTGACCAAGTAAGAAAAAGCCATCCCGACTACCAAAAACGAATTTGCGGACATTCACTCGGAGGGACCCTCTGCTATATTGTAGCCAAACATAGGAGAGTTGATTATTGTTGCACCTTCAACCCCGGCTCCGCCCCCAACAAAGTCTTTATCTTAATGCTCAAAGACACCCTCCTCAAAAAAGACCGAACCCAAAAGATCCACACCTACAAAATCATTGGTGATCCCATCTCACTTTGTAGCTATGTCGGCAAGACCGTCAGCTTTTTCGTGCCGCATTGGAACCCCCTCAAGCTCCATGCAATGGAAAATTTCCTCGGACAAGAAGCCTCAAAAAATACCGGAAACGCCTCCTCTACCGCGACCACTCCCACTCCTCAATCCCCAGAAACAAAAAACCCTACCCCCTAGCAAAGGAGTAGAGCCTTTCATAACGAAAGCTAACCTTCCAAGTCCTCATCATCAAAGAGATGTTGAAGCACTCTTTTGCCATCACCTCTCTTGGAAGGAGCTTCATCATCGACGATATTCAGAATTTTAGTCTTTTGAGAGTTCTTGCTCGCACCTTTCCACACCTCTATAAAGCTCAGCACCAACCCAATCAAAAGCAGAATCAACATCACCTTTCCTCCTCGAGCCAGCGTAATTTGACCAGTAACCTCAGGAAGCATACCAAGCGTATCAAGGATTCCCATAAAGACACTTGCAATCACCCAGAGGAAAGCAAAGTTAAGCATCGGTTCACTCTCTCTAAATCCCAAGAAATTTACGATAAAGCCCTTAAACCTGATATTCATATTCCATCATAGCAAAAAAATCAGACTCGAAAAAATGATCAACATAGATTTAAAGTAGGTCTTCCCAAGGAGATAAATTGATTGTGCATCACTTGCATCTGCCATCGTAGGTTGCCCATTCTTCGAAATCAAGACTGGAGCAATCTTCACCAGCGGGAAAGCCACCAGCGCAAAAGCAAACACCATCAAAAAGAGTGAAAAAGCTTTTTGATTTTTGGTATAATTAGTAAACCTACGAACATACTTCTGAGAAAGTTTCGTGAAAGCTTGAAGATTTTTATTCGGCATGAGCAAACAAACAAATGAGATAAAAACACTACCTGATATACAGATTTTTGACAACGGGTCAAGTCCTATTTTACAATTACTGCTTTATTTTCTTTTTCTAAGAGATCAAGAAGCTTTTGCTGTTGGTCCGGGCTAAGGAAAAGCTTCCATGCACGTTCATCAATAATAATCAGTTCTTCCTCTGGAAGCATTCAAGATTGTAACTGTTGGAGAAGTTCACAACTCCCCTCTTCTTTCCAAAGAGGAAAATCTGACTCTACATCACCGATCTGCACAAACTCCTCGGGACTAAGTTTCCCTGCCAAGAGCAAAAGCCGCCCTTCAAGCAACACCTGATGGCGATGAGCAATCTTGATGCGTTTCCCTTGCTGATGAGCAAGAGCAAGCTCCTCTGCAAGTGCAGAAAGAGACTCCTTCTCCTCGATCTCAAGCAAGTCCAACACCAAATCAAAATATGCTTTCATCTCCCTTACAAATCAAAAGTTAAAAAGTCTGAAACCAACCTTCATTTTTCCTCCTCCGTCAACGCGATTCCTTCAAAAAGCCTTTCTCCATAGGAAGCAAGAAGCAGATATTGTGCCTGCTGATAGGATAACCCCTTTGACTGCAGATAGAACAGCATATCTTGATCTAGACGATAAATCTTTGCTCCATGAGCCGCTTGAATGTTTTTTGCCTGAATATCAAGAATCGGAAGACTCTGAAGCTGAACCTCAGGAGAAAGCACAACCGTCTCTTCCAAGAGTTTACTTGCTGAACCTTGAATATGTGGCTCCATAAAAATCGTAGCATTCAAAGTCGTCTTCGCATCAGAAAAAACAAGCGCTACGAGATGGAGATGAATCTTACAATCATTATGCCTGAGATTAAGCATAAGATTAACCGAGGTTTCACGACTATCCAGCACAGGACACAGAAGCATCATCTCAAGTTCGCTTCCTGCCTCGATCGTATTAACCTGAAAAGCAAGCGTGCTGGCATGCACAAGTGCAGCATACTTGAGTGGTTTAGAATTTCCTAGTAAGATCGTCTTCTCAGCACATGCTCCATCCCAAAGTTCAAAAACTGAATCTTCTTGGAGGAGAAGCTCCGATACAGCATTAGTATGATATGCTACCATGCTTTAGTTTTGACTCCCGGTAAAACCATAATCACGCTCACCTTCATACATATCTGCAACCGTCTCTCCAGAGAGCAAAGCATCAAAATCCTCCTGTAAATAATCTGCTCATGAAGAAGATGATGAATCTGAAACTGGTACTACAGGCGTTTCTTCATAGATAAACTCCTCTTGGAGAGGTTCCTGAAGTCTACGATCAAGCTCCCTAAGATAAAAAAGCGTCCCTACCGCCAAAAGCACAGAAAGCACCGCAAAAATCACAAGATAAATCTGCCTTTTCGTCAACATTATCTCAATAACAAAAAAATAAATCCAGAACAAGTGTAGTTATCAGCAGCAGGAAGGCAAGAGAATTTATCTTCTTTTATCAAAAAACTGACGCCATCAATCAACAGAGTCAGATTTTTCATCATTTCAACAGGATGTTTTACCCAAGGCACTACCGTAAGTGACTATATTTGAGTCCAAACGACTCTTTTTTCTCAGTCAATCTCCTTAAACTGAAAAGCTTTTACCTTAATTTTATCCCCGATATTATAGTATTTCTTCCAGTCTACTCCATCTGGCGTGACGATCTGCTTCTTATGAAGAAGTCCTTCCACCCCCTTAACCGTAATAAACATCCCGTAGTTATAAATCAGCTTGACATATCCTTCATATTCTTGCCCAAGTTGAACATCATGAACAGAAAACCCTGCTTGTGAAAGAGCAACAGGAGCCTGAGTTTTACGCGGAGCAGGCTTCGCTGCTTTTAATAAAGAAGGCTTTGGAGAGGTTTTTTTCTGCTCCTGCTGAGCCATCATCAGATCAACATTAGGCACAAACTTAAAAAAGTCTGAATGTTCTTCATCTAAACCAGATTTTTGATAGATTTCCTTTAATTGGCGTTCTACATCAGTCTTCGTCCCGACCCAAATCGTAAGCGGTTTTTTATTAGCACAAAGCAGGCTTTTATGCTGCCAAATACTCACAAAGAAGGAAAGTTGAGTATTTGCATCGAGTTTTACAATTTTCCCCTTTTGCACCTGTAAACTCGCGATCGACTCGATACCGTCAGGCTGCTGATACCAAATCATTTTATGATTTCCCCATTCCGTATCAACAATCATTGCATCTGCTGGCCTTCATTCAATCTGAATATCCGTAAACCATTTCATATTTTGCTGCACCTGGAAATCTTGTAAGTTTTTAGCTTCTTGTTCTGAAAGTCCAATTCATTGATATCTCGCCTGCTCTGCCACCCTCTCTTGCGCTGAAAAAGATTTCTTACTTCGAGCATTCATCAGACTTTCTAACTGTTCTCTTTCCATTGCATACCTCTGACGAGACTGCTTCCTAATCTTCTCAATATGCTCCACATCTCCCTCCAATGCAAAAGGCGGCAAAGTCTTCATACTAAAAGGATCTGAGGAAATCCCATCTACCATCAGCCTCGTATAAGCGGTAAACTTTGGCAGAGAAATCAGGTCATTAGTGCTGACCATCTCCTTAAACTGTGAAGTCATTACGGAAGCATCATCATATCCAAGGGTAAAGGAAAAAATCGTCCCCACATTCCCAAAAATCGCATCTTTGATCGCTTCATCAAGCTGAGAGGTATATTGATTGGCTACAATGAGAGAGAGCTTATACTTCCTAGCTTCTGAAAGAATCGTTGCAAAGGACTTAGTCGCAAAGTTCTGAAACTCATCAATATAAAGGTAAAACGGCTTTCTCAAATGTTTCGCCATATCGGCTCTTCCCATCGCATCAATCTGAATTTTCGTTACCAAGAGCGATCCAATCATATTCGCATTATCCTCACCGATTTTTCCTTTTGAAAGGTTCACGAGGATGATTTTCCCCTCGTCCATTGCCTTTCTAATGCTAAGTTTCGTTCTTGGTTGCCCAAAAATATTCCTCACAAGGCGAGAAGAGAGGAACTGTCCGACTTTATTGGTGATCGGTCCTACCGCTTCTTCTCTCTGTTTATCCTGCCATTTATTAAATTCGTTATTCCAAAATTTCAACAAAACTGAATCTTTGATATGGGAAATCACCTCTTCACGAAATTCTTTATCGGTCAACACTCTCAAAATATGCATCAAGGTTGCATTTGGATAGTCAATTACTGATAAAACCACATTTCTCAAGATATATTCCAGTCTTGGACCTCGGGAATTGTCAAAAAGTTTCTGAAAAGTGGAAACCACCCCAGAAGCGATTCTGTTTTTTTCGTCTTCATTATCCGCTTGCAAAAGATTAAATCCGATCGGATATTCCGCATCTCCAACATCAAAAAGAATCACATCATTGATGCGGTTTGAAGGGATATATTCCAGCAAATCATCTACGAGCTCTCCGTGCGGATCCAGCAGACAAAGCCCATTTCCAGCCCTCATATCAGAGATGATCATATTGTTGATGAAGGTAGATTTTCCAGTTCAGGTCTTACCTACGATATACATATGCCTAAATTTATCTTCTTCACGGATTCAAAATCTGATCTTATCTCCTCTATAATCGGTATCCCCAAGCAGAGTAAGCTCTTTTGCAGGCGTATTTTCTGGAGTAGGAAGCGTAGTAGGATAAGGCAACTTTCTATAAACGGTATAACCAAGCCCTTTGATAAAGTTAATCTTGGTCGGCAAATGAAAAAAATTGATCACCTGAGAAAAACTAGCCGGGATCCATTCAGTTTTTTCTTTTTTTACAAAACTTCCGCTCGAGAGAAAAGGTGCAAATACAGAATTTAGAAGAGCATTCAGATTCTCCTTCATATAAGCATCCTGAGTCTGAATACTATACCAAATACTCATAAATAAATCCTTTGGAGCTTCTTTAGTCTCACCAGACTCTTCTTTCTTCTGACTTCCCCACCAAAGATAGCTAAACACTTTCTCTATAAAAGAGAAGAGCTTCGTCAAATCACTGTCCTCAAGCTTAAAAGTATACTCAAAAGCAATCTTGAGCATTGAGTTCCTATCCACGTTCTGGAAAACCGCAAAAATATCAGTCATAGGATCCAGATAAGAACCATCTTTTGAAAATTCCTCTTTCGACTTCAAGACACCAGAGCTAGATTTTCAAGAGAAAAAGCTCTGTTTTACCAATCCTAGATGTACTTTTTCTCCTCAAGTACAAATACGCTCACATTCTTCAAGGTCTGAGGTCGTAAAAGTCGTATAAAAAGTATTTTGAAAATAAGCCTCAAAATCCTTAGGAACTCTGACAAGCAATTGAATTTCAGCACTATTTCAATAGAGAAAAAAGCTGATCTTCTTCGTCTTGAGAGATACGAAATTTTTTATAAGTTTTTCCCAATGCCCCACTCAAAGTTCATTGTCCTTGAATGGTTTGATTTGAAAATAACGATATCTAGATGTGGATTGCTGTGGCATGAGTCAAACTTTATTTTCTGAAACAAGAGATAAGGCATACTATATTATACCTATTTTTTACAGAAAAGCAATATATTGAAAAGATAAAGAAATAAATGTCCCTACAATATGAAACCAGAAGTCCTTCCTCTGAGAAAAAAACTAGAGGGAGGAAACCTCAACTCCTCCAATTTTTTTCATCACAGAACCACTCATAAGCATTGTCTTTTCTTCTTTTGCCTCTCTAAGGAAAGCAGCTCCTGCTTGAGTATTAGGATTTGGTCAAGTTCTAAAAGGGAAATCCTCAGGAACATAATATCCCTTAATCTTGGAGAGACATTTCTGGACATTACTCTGCCAATTAATTGGACTAGAGGCATAAATCTTTCCATCACTATTTCCATATCTCGAAAGTTGTTTAATAGTATGATAATTTCCAAGATATTGATTATTCAAGGTTAAAGGAATCAACCTCGCTCCATTAAACGGATTATTATAAGCAATACGATCTCCCCTATCATTATTACCGACATTTCCGATATTATTATCTGTAGCAAGAAATTTTCCAAGAGTTGACTCTGCAAAACCGATACAAATCACCATATCTCTATCAATATTGGTTCCAGCAACGACCTGATCCCAAAATGCAACATTTCTATACGTACCTACTGCATAAGAATTAAGGAAAGTCTGAGCTCTTTCATCGACAGAATCCCCCTTTATGAGCGAGACCTTGGTGATATCAATTGGTCTAACATACTGATCATTAAAATATTTCAAGCGATATTCCTCAGGCAAAACCTTATCTTTATCCTGAACAACACTCAGATCGAGGACCGTAAGCGGATCAATCGCTACTCCATCTTTAAAAAGTGAAAAAGTCAGATTTTCTCCTTTTGAAACGAATCCAGCACCTTCAGTCCCAGGTTCTCCTCCACTCTGTGCAATAATTTGTCCTCTTCTTACAAAATCACCTTGCTGAACAAAGATCCTACTCAAATATGCATATGTAGAGATATAACCATCGGTATGAAGAATCATTATTCGATTCACGTTTCATGAACCAGTATCTGTATAATAAACAATACCATCTCTCATCGCATAAACCGGTGTTCCCTGTTCTACAGCAAGTTTGAGAGAAAGATTCTTAAATCCATACTCCTTCTCAAAAGCCGGATCTTTAAAGATAGTCAAAATCTGAGAAATTGGATAAGTTGGCCAAGCAGCTGGAGAAGTTTCATTTTCAGAACTATCAGTATGATCCGCCAATTGTTTTATTTTCTCTGGCAAATCATTTGTCGTCAGATATTTCTTTTCTACGATATCAGCGACCATAGTGTTGATAGTTTCATGAAGATTGACTTCCTCTGAACTTACTCCACTCACTGCTTCTGCTCAGAGTTTTTTCTCATTATATAGTTGCATAAAACTCATCAAATACGCCTTCTTCTGCTCAAGCTTTTTAATCTCTGTCTTGTAATAATCAAGTGATTTTTGAGCCTGAGTTCTTAATTTAACAAACTTATCAATAGTATCAGATTTCTGCTTTTCTTGCATGGTTGCCTCCTTCATCAGAGTATTAATCTGATTTAACAAAATCTTGAGCGTATCATCACCAGCAAGCAGCTGAGGCATAGCATCTGATTTGATAAAAAGTTTAACAGCATCTATTTGTTCGCCCTCTTCGTCATAAATTTCTCTCTCCACTTTATAAACCAGAAGCAAAAGCTGATTGAGATACTTTTTTCAGATTTCCAAATGTTTTCTCGTCTCTTGCAGTTCATCGAGAGTTTTCTGGAGATTTTGTTTATAAGTATAGAGGGTCCTGAGCGTTCTCGTAATTTTAGCAGTAGAATAATCAATATCTTGAATAACTTTGACCATTTCTGCCCTGATGAGCTTATATTCCGCATCAAACTCTCCAGCGTGAAGTTCTTTAGTGCTGGAATCCATTTGATCAAGCTTTTTCTTGAAGTCAAAAAGACTCAATCTCAATCCTGCCACTTGATCAACCGCGGTCTTAAATGCAGAATCTTGGAGCATTTCTTCTTGAGAGGCAACAGAAACAGCACTTCATCCAGGTAAAGAAGTTCCAGATTGTGCAAAAACCTGAGGTGAGAGCAATGTACTCAAGCTAAAGACCATCAAAGATCCAAACCATACTACCTTCATAATCTATTCTAAGAATAAAAAAATAATTTAAATATACCTCTCAAATATACTCAAAAAAAATACAAAAGCGAAAAAATCTGACTCACTTCTTCGTGTTTTGCTTGACTTTTCTCTGTATTAAGATATAAGGGAAATTGTAGCCTATATGAGGAATGCTCTTCTTGCATACTTAAAGCACTACACCTATAAAAAATTTATCTTCTAAAAAGTTTCCAAGAATGCTTACTGAAAAAGAGATTGAGCATCTAGCAAAGCTTTCCAAACTTAACCTTACTCCGCAAGAAAAAGAAAGCTTCCAAAAAGGTCTCGACAATATTGTTGAATTTCTAGGACAGCTGAGCTCCATCGACACCTCAAAAGTAAAAGAAACCTGAGAAGAAACACCAATGCACTGTTTTACCCAGGAGGAAGATTTTGAAAATCCTAAAACTCTCCTTTCCAATAGTAAACATCAAAAAGGAGATTTTATCGCAGTTAAAACCTCTCTCTCTGAATAATCAGTTTTTATTTTTGTTATTATATACCCATGGAAGCACGAATTATTTTGTGAATCATCATCTTCATTGTCGTAATGACAGTAAGGATAGTAGACCAGTATGAAAGAAGAGTGGTACTCACTTTCGGAAAATTTACCAGAACACTCGGTGCAGGAATCAACTTCATCATCCCAATGGTAGAAAGGACAATCAATGTTGATATCAGAGAAAAAGCTGTTGATGTACCATCGCAAGAGGCAATGACAAAGGACAATATCTCTTGTACTGTAAACGCAGTGATCTACTATAGAATCAAAGATGATCAAGTAGAAAGAGCCGTTCTCAACGTAAGAAACCTTGATTATGCTATGACACAGTTTGCTCTTACAACAATGAGAAATATCGTAGGACAATTTGAGCTGGATGAACTGCTTGCAAAGAGAGAAGAAGCCGCTAGTAAGATAAAAGAAATCGTTGATGAAAAATCTGATGCTTGGGGCGTTGATGTCCTCTCTGTAGAGCTCAAGGATATCAACATCCCTGACGACCTCAAAAGAACCATCGGAAAACAAGCAGAAGCAGAAAGAGAAAAAAGAGCAAAAATTATTACCTCAGAAGGAGAACTCGCAAGTGCGGAGAATCTCAAGAAGGCAGCAACAATGCTCGCCGAAGCACCATGAGCCCTTCACCTCAGGACTTTACAATCTATAAACGATATTAGCTCAGACCAGTCCAATACGACAATCTGGATGGTTCCTATTGAAATCTTAGATGCAATCAAAGGTCTTGGAGAAACATTAGGCAAAAAGCACTAAAAAATAAACTTCATCAAAAAGAAAAACTGACTCTATTTATAGGTCAGTTTTTTTCAATTATTTTTACTTTGTAGAGCTAAGAATTTTTCTCTCGTATTCACAACAGCTAGTGAAATTATTTTCCATATTTTGCATTCGCTCCAAGTTTTTCTTCAATTCTCAAAAGCTGGTTGTATTTCGCGATTCTATCAGTTCTTGAAGCAGATCCAGTCTTGATAAATCCAGTATTCATCGCAACGGCAAGATCAGCGATAAAGGTATCTTCAGTTTCTCCTGATCTGTGAGAAGAGATTGATCTCATCCCGTTTTCGTGAGCCATAGTGATGGCATCAAGAGTTTCTGATACTGATCCAATTTGGTTAAGTTTGATCAAGATTGAATTTGCGATTCCTTTATCAATTCCCATCTGAAGTCTAGCGATATTGGTTACGAAAAGATCATCTCCTACGAGCATAATCTTCTCTCCCAAAGCATCAGTCAGCTTTTTCCATCCTTCAAAGTCATCTTCAGCCATTCCATCTTCAATAGAAATAATCGGATATTTTTCACACCAATCCTGATACAAAGCAACAAGTTCATCAGCAGTCAGCTTTTTTCCCTCTCCTGCAAGATCATACATTCCATCTTTGTAAAACTCGCTAGAAGCCACATCCAAAGCCAATGAAACCTTTCCGGTATAACCAGCTTTTTCAATGGCTTCAACAATCACTTGGAGCGCTTCCTCGTTAGAACCGAGATTTGGAGCGAATCCTCCCTCATCTCCTACAGAAGTCGCGAGCCCTTTTGCTTTCAAAATCGCTTTTAAGTTGTGGAAAACTTCAGCTCCACATCTGAGTCCTTCGTGGAAATTAGGCATTCCATTTGGGATAATCATAAACTCCTGAATATCAACATTATTATCCGCATGAGAACCTCCATTGAGGATATTCATCATTGGGTAAGGAAGCGTAGTTCCTTTTCCCTCTCCGAGATATTCGTAGATCCATTTTCCTTCTGCTTTTGCACAGGCTCCTACGAATGCCATACTGACTCCGAGGATTGCGTTGGCTCCGAGCTTGGATTTGTTTGGAGTGCCATCAAGCTCAATTAAGGCTTTATCTAAAGCTCTAAAACAATCAAAAGTCTGATTTTCAACTGCTTTTGCAATCGTAGTATTCACATTTTCTACCGCTTTCAAAGTCCCTTTCCCAAGGTATCTACTCTTGTCTCCATCTCTGAGCTCCAAAGCCTCATGCACTCCTGTAGAAGCTCCAGAAGGAACTAAAGCTCTGTGCATTACGCCATTTGCGAGGGTCAATTCTACTTCAACAGTAGGATTTCCTCTAGAATCAAGCACTTCTCTTGCTCGCACTTTTTGAATAGTATATGCCATTCGTATTTATAAAAAAGAAATAAAATCAGATTTCAGCCTATGGTTTTGTCTCTGAAATGCAAGCCCAAATCGCCTAAGATTTTTTATGTTGCGAATAAATATGAAGAAGTAAACAATAACGCACTGATTATCCTAATTTTTTGAGAAAGTCCTGCTGAATTGAACGATTTTTCCTTTCTTCTTTAATCATTAAATAACTTTTCCTAATAAGCTCCCTAATATCTTCATAATACAAAAGACCAAGCACTTGCTGAATATCTGCCCATTTGTAGATGCCGATATACCCCTCTCCATCCGTAACCTGAATCTGACTTGGATCTCATTCATATTTCATCAAAAAATAAGTAACATCCTTATCCAAATGCCCTTTTTTCGTTTCAGAACTTCTAAGCGAGGTCACTCAAACCTTTTGCCTCAACTTCAAATATTTCAAAGGGATACCGCACTCTTCAGAAACTTCTCTTAATGCCGCATCTTCTATTTTTTCTCCCTTTTGAATTTTCCCTTTGGGAGCGACCCATTCAATCTTTCCAGAAAGAGCATGCCTTTTTATCAAAAGATATTTAGGCTCTCCATCAGTTCAAAGATAATAAACAATACCTCCTGCACTCTGCACAATCGAAATCATACTCACTACTAAATATAAATAAATCATTTTTTAACTTACCAGTTTCTCCACAATCCCAGCAAAAAAATTCGCAACTTTATTTTCCCCTTCCTGAGGTTTAATCTCTGCAATCGCTTCATAGCTCTTTGCTCTGCCCTCGTTTGCCTGATTTGAGCTGCTTGAGAATTGATCCTGCATCTGCTGATAAACTTGGGTATGCTGAGCGGTAATTTTCCCTTTTAAGTTAGAAAAGGAACGATGAGCCTCATCAAAGACTGCCAATTCCGCTTCAATTTTTTCCACTTCTGAGTCAAAAACAACCTTATTTTTCACATCCAAGAGATCAATCCTCTTATCAAGGTCAGTCAACAAAATATCAGCCTGCAAATCACGAGCTTCTTTGTGCATTTTTTCCTTCACAGCAGAGTAATTTTCCTGCATTTCTTTGATACGAACTTGGAGTTCTTTCTGTTTTTCCTGTCTTTCTCCGAGTGACGAGACGGATACAGCTTCAAAATTCTGACTTTTTTCCTTGTTCATCCTAATTTGCTAAGGATTCTAAAACTTTTTTGAGAATGGAAATATTTTTCTTATAATTCACCCTCAGAGGCCCTACAATAGAAAGCACCGCATCATACCCTTCCAAATTAACCTTTACATAAACACAAGAAATCAGAGTATCTGTATCATTCACAAACGTATAATAAACTTCCTGATTTTTCAGTATTTTCTTGTCAATAAAAGCAACAACCTTTTTCTCCTCAATAAAACGAACAATCGTTCTCGTAGCCGAATACTCATCAACCATATCATCACGAAGCAAATTATTAATTCCTAAGTAATAATATTCATCATTCCTAATAAAACCAACAACTACACCATCTGAGACTTCTCCCAAAGCTTCCACCAAGCTTTTAAGCCCTTTCCTCGCATCATTAAGCGGCAAATCGAAATCATCTGGACGCTCAGACAATCTTGAATCCAAATAAGCAGAGAGTCACTGCAATGTCGGGATTCTGCCAGAAGAATTATAGGGCTGATAAACCATCCCTTGCTTCTCCAACGCATTTAAATACTTCCTCAGGGTAGAAGGGGCATAATCTACAGCCTCAAGAGAATTTAAAAACTTAGAGCCGACAGGCTCGCCTTTATCAAGATAACAGTCAATCACGGTATCCAGAAGAGCCAATAGTTTAGTATTTTCAGACATAGTGATTTAGTAAGGATAGAAGAAAAGCTGTTATTTTTTCAAAAGATTGAAAAGTGCTTCACGAGAAGAAGAATAAGATTTTTGAGAAGAAACCCAGCGAAAAACTCTATTCATATGCCTTTTACCGAGCATCCTCGCTCCTACAAGCATAAAGATGAGACCGTTAATAAACGGGATATAAAAGAAAATGATCCCAATGATCAAAAAAAACACTCCGAGAGGCAATCTGATTACATAAGGAATAGCATCAAGTTTCTCCATCTGAACCCGCAACCGAGACTTGAATTTATGTAAGCTATGAACGAGCTTTCTACGCCACATATTCTAATTTTTCCCAACAACTAAAAACACTCACTTCCTCAGTATATCAAAAACAAGCCCCCTTTTCAAGGGGAAATACGAAAAGGATAAAAAAACGAAATACAAAAAAGTCAAGATAAATAACAACATATATAAATACAACTTTTGCAGAAATTTACATAACAAATATACTTAGTAAATTTTATATCTCCTAAAAAGTACATGGACAGAAGGAAAAAACTCCTACTTCTCATACTAGAAAAACTAACCCCCTACCGAGAATTAGCAGAAGGTTTTTTATTATTAGTCCAAGAAAGTGAAGATCAAGAATTTATAAGCCAGCTATACAGTCTTCTTATTTCTCAAATAAAAGCAATTAAGTCATGTGAAACGAAAGAAGCACTAAAAACAGCCATTCAAAAATTAAAAGAAAAAGAGGAAGCTTCACAAAAAAAAGAAAATGAAGAAGCTGATAAGTTATTTAACGATTTACTTGATACGATAGAAGAATAAGAATGAGTAGTAGCGAAATCAAACAATTAGAACAACAGATTGATAAAAATAAAAATCAGATTTTGGAAGAAAAGGAAATTTTGGATTTTATCAAAGATGAAAAAAATCTAAAATCTTTAGGAAATTTTTTAAAGAAACTCCCGATGCAATCTCCATATCTTAGTCAAAAAATTTTAAATTGAATACAAGCTTCAACGCTCTTCAATACCCAGTTTCAAAACTGAATTAAAAGGAAGTTACAGAGCAACCAAAGTTTGACGGATAAAGAGCTTCAACTCCTCTACATTCAAGCACAAATTGATCCTAAATGTATTCTTAAACCTCAACTTTCGATTACATCTACAAGTTCACCAGCATTTCATATATCAAAAACATCGCTTGATCGCTACTGAGGGAAGTTTTTAAGCCAATATTTACAAGCAAAGTATGGAAAAAACTCCTACAGCACAGCAGAAGAAAGGAGTGATGCTAGATTTAAAAATAGGAATACATCACAAGAAAAACAAAAAGAAAAAGAAGTCAGATTACCAAATATCAATTTTAAAGAAGGATTCAGTAATGTTGCCATTGATAGATTACAACAACGAGCAAAAGATAACTTTTACAGCGAACTGAGTAAAGAAAAACAATGAGCTCAACTAAGAAATAGCAGAAAATGAGAATTCAAAGAAGCATTTGTTAACTATGACCTCCTACTTTTTGCATTCAATAAATACACAGAACTAGTTAACAAAAAACAAGAAGAAGCAATCAAGGCAAGTGGATATAAAAATGCAGAAGATTTTTTTAAACAGCTAAAGCTCATACAAGACTTTAATAAATTTTTAGAAAAAAAGACTAAAGAAAAATTTCCAAATTTGGATCAGATTTTAACTTCTTTTAGTCAATTTCAAAAAGAACAAGAAGCACTTGAAAAAAAGTATTTTAAATCTAACACAGAAAAACAAAAAGTAGAACAAACTTTCAAAAATGCACTTAAATACCAAGAAAATTTAAGTAAAAAATATGATCTAGAAAATATTAAAAAAAGATTTGGATCTGAACCTCAAAATCCGGAAGAAGCTCAAAAATTCTTCGAGGATCTTAACAGCTTACAGGCATACCAAAATGAACTTGAAGCGTTTCAGAAAAGGACCCAGAATGTGCAGAATAAATACAACTCTTACTTGAAAGATCAACAACAGCTCATCCAAAAATATGGGAAAGATAATCTCAAAAAATCATCAGAAGCACTACATCTATACAGAATAATGCTCGCTTGATACAAAAAAGCCTATTCAGATATCAATTTTGATGCTTATGAAAAATACGGTAAAATCGCATCAAAAAATAGGCTTACTGAAGAAATAGCAAGCATCCAAAGCTTGAAAGAGATTTTACTCAATCCTCTCCACAAAGACTTCCCGCTTCACTTAGGTGGAGTAAAAAATGCCGAACTTGAAAAACAAGCAAAACAAGCTGCTATAGATAAAAACTGGACAATGATAAAGAAAAATGCCCCAATAATCTATACTTGTTTAAATGCTGGAACTAGTGTCTGGAACTGACTTGTAGATAGCACGATAGGAGTTTGATCTTCACTAGGTCTTATGCTGAAAAAATTATGGGAATCTGATGATGAATGGAAAAGCTCTGCTGAATTCAAAGAGGAATATGATAATTTTTTCAAAATAAGCCTTTCAACAAGCCAAAAAAATTCAATCTACGATTCTGAAACAAGAGAATTTAACATGAACTGGGATAATGGAGTAAGTCAGGTTGCAAGTAGCATTTCACAAATGATCACCCTTATTTATGGAGGAGGAGCTATAGCAAAGGGAATAGGTATGGGAGCTGCAAAAACAGGACTAAAACTCTGAAGCAACATTGCGAGCAAAGCTGGACTTTTTAGTATGGCTTTTACACAGCAGGTAGGACAAAGCTTTCAGGAAGGAATGCAAGCAGGTATGAATGGGAAAGAGGCTCTTGCCTATAGTTTTCTTTCTTCTGGATTACAAGGAAGTCTAGAACTTATCAGCCCAAATGAGATTTTGCTTGGGAAAGGAAGCAGTGTTGCAAAAGGCTTTATCAAAGAACTCTGCAAAAAAGGATCTAAACAATCACTAAAAGAGGTCTGAAAACTATTTACGACCACAATTGGGAAAGAAATCTTTGAAGAAAACATCCAAGAAGCTGTTCAATTAGCTGCTTGAAATCTAATGAATCAGTGGGCCAATAAAACATGGGGAAGCGAACTTCCTTCTGACTGGAATTTGAAAAACTTTGCTGCTACAGCAATAATTACCACTTTGACTACTTGAGTCACAACTGGAGCAAGTAGCCTCACGAATATGCCAGGAATACTTAAAAATCAAGATAAAGCAAAATTAAAAGCTCATATTTTGAGTAATACAGAACTTCATGCTGATGTGATGCAAGTTTTGGAACAAGCGATTAATGGGAAGGTTAATCTGAGTATTTCAAAAGAAGACTTGATAACTCTTAAGGAAGAGCTCAACGCTTCTCAAACAAACATCAAGAAAATCGAAGTGATTCAAAAAAATCAAGAAACTCAAAGTACAGATAAACCAAAGTATTTTGAAGAAAAAGAATCAAAATTCTGACTCTCAGAAGTTCAAGCTCGTAAAAACAGCCAATTCATGGATCAGATTTCATCCACGATCAATCAGACCAATCAAACTGAACAATTACAAAACCTCAACACAGAAATCAGCAAGCAGTACCAAGAAGCCACAGGAAAGGAATTACATCTGAGTGATGATCAATTACTTTCTATCTTAGATGCCCATAAACAAGATGGAAAGCTCGGTAAACTCACCCTCTGAGAGCTCAAAACGAAAGCAAACATTCTTGATAAGACAATTCCTGATCCTGAAGTGAGAAGCTTCTTGCTGGAAGCTGGTTTTATTAACGAAGAAGCAAATATTTTCCCAAACCAAGTTGTAAAAAAAATAAAAGATGGCATACAAATGATATCTAAAAAATATAAATTTCTACGATGAGAAGAACTAATACTTACAGATCAGAAGGTAGATAATTTACTCAAAATAATAACACAGTTATGAATTAATGTAAGTGAATTTAATATCAAACAACTTAGCGAGATATCTCCTGAACAAATAGAAAAAGTTCTACAAATAAAAGAAGGATTACAGCAACTTAGAATTAAAGTGGATGAATATAATATCGAAAGACTTAGCGAGATATCTCCTGAACAAATAGAAAAAATTATGCAAATAAAAGAGGGATTACAACAACTTGGAATTAAAGTGGATGAATATAATATCGAAGAACTTAGGGAGATTTCTCCATCTTGACTAAAAGAATTAATAAAGCATGATATAAGAATCTCCTCAGAAGGAGAACTCATTCTTGCTAGTCAACTTATATGAGACTATAACATAGCTACTATAAAAGGATTATTGGAAAGAAAAACAAAATATCTCGAGAAGTATCAAACCCTACCAGACAAAAAATTTGATGAACTTTTTAAATGAGTTGATCTCACTCTTAGATGAAAAAAAACTATCTATGAACAATTTATCGAAATGATAAACAATCTCTTAATAAAACTAAACTTAAAACAAACTCAGGATTTAGTATCTCTTCAATATGGGAAAAATGGAATAGCTGAGATTAAGCAGACAACTCTTGGATACTGTTATGCGTATACTGGGTTTAATCTCCTCAAAAGGTCTAATTTTTTTGAAGTAATGATCAAAACATCGATAAGAGAGACCTCTGAATGATGGGAGGTAACGGTTCCTTTTTGAAGCAGAAATGGGAAAATTATAAAAGTTTGAAAACAGGAGATTCATGATTCATATAGAGTACTTAATGAGAAGACTTGAACTTACAAATCCAAAGAATCGAAAACCACAAGTAAAACCTCCACTTGAATGAAAGTTCTAGAAATTGCATTTATTAAAGAGTATATTTTAGAGCACAATTATTTAGGAGATCAAAAAGCAAAATCAGAAGAAACAAGAACTACCTATAAACAAGCTATAGAATGAGCGAGAGAATCTTTTAAAAAAACAGGAGACTTCAAACTCAATGGTGAACTTCTCTGAGCTGTAGAATGAGGACGAACTGGTGATTTTCTCAATAGAATGATATGAGAAAATGTAGTTAAAAAGACTTTCCTTAAGCAAGAATCAGATCTTTCTAAAAAGGATGCACTTTTCAATTTCATCAACAATGGGACCCTAAAAATTGAAGTAGGCTCTAATAACTTCAATCCTCATCTTAAGGTTGACTGAAACTTTACTATCAAAGATATATGAGGAAAGAAACTTACACTTATCACGGACCATGCATACTCATTAGAAAGAGTTTATACCACTAAGAGTTGAGAAAAAGTGGCTGTTATTTCAAATCCTCGAAATACTCATGAAAAAATCCATGTCAGTCGAAATGATGCCATGACTAAATTTCATTTACGAGATGTCAGTCACATCTCTCCACAAAAACTCTTTACAGAATAATTTTAATTTCTTAAACATGAAGGATGGAAACAATAAATAAGATATCAAAAGGCAATAATCGCCTACAAACACTTAAAAAAAATATTAAAAAAATAAATTTTCAACTTAACACGCTTTTATCATTGAACAGCAAAAAAAAGATGGATGAAAAAAGATTTTTTTCTCTTGTAGAAACCCTCCCCATTACTCAACAAACTCTTCTTCAAAAAATTAGCAGTAAATTTTCTAAATGAGATCTGGATAATCGATATAGTCCAATCAATGAAATTCGTGTAATATTAGCAAAACCAAATGGAACATTTACTCCTGATTCACTACAAATTATTGATTTCTTAGAAAATACTTTTAACAATATCAAAAAGCAAAACTGATTTATCTCTAAATGGGAACAGAACATCAATGATAAACTTAATCTCTATTCTCCTAAAGAACAACAAGCTATTAGAAACGAAGTAGAAAAATTCTTTAAAGAAGATAAAAATACTCATTCACAGTAGAAAGGGAAATGTCTCTCTTAATAAATGGAAATCATACTTACAACAAGAAACATATTAATTCTTTTTCTAAAATACAAAAGATTTTTCTATGTGGAGAAATAACTTATCTGAAGGAATTATGAAAAATGAATATCCGTAAATAAAAAAAATAAATGAAAGTTTTATCTTAATTTCCTTCAATCAGATTAAAAGTTTTGAACGAAATTTTATTCATTGAAATCTTAAAAGCGGCAAAAGAAATGATATATCAACCATTTTAATTTTAAGCTTCTAGCTGAAATCAGTTGAAAGGAAAAATTAAAAACAGACTTTCAGAACACATTTTACCTGAGCTCGAAAGAAATATCCAGCGTTTTTTCTTCAATCCCGACAACGAGTCAGCAGCCTTTTCCCTCAAATCATCCCACAAGCCAACTTTCAAGGCTAAAGCTTACTTCAGTTTCTCTACCAACATTCCTCTCAACTCCTCAAATCCAATCGCCTCTTTGACCGAAACAAAAACTACTGGGAATGCAGCGAATCTCTGAGCTAATTCAGCTTTTTTTTCTTCATTGATCAAATCAATTTTATTAAACACCAAAATCTTTTCCTGATTTGCTCCAATATCAGACAAAACCTGGTGGACAACGTCAATCCTCTCCTCTACAAAAGGATCGCTCGCATCAATCACATGAAGCAACAAATCTGACTCAATACTGTCCTCCAGTGTAGAAGAAAAGGACTTAATCAGCTTCGGAGGCAGATCACGAATAAAACCGATCGTATCATTGAGCAGAATCTCCTTTCCAAGTCAGGTTTGAGGATTGGTAATCAAATAGCATTTCCCGACATTCGTTCCAAGCGTTGCAAAGAGCTTATTTTCGGCTAAAACGCCTTTTTTGGTCATTGCATTGAGGAGAGAAGACTTTCCAGCATTGGTATATCAAACAATCCCAATCGTAGGCATTCCCTTCTTTTTACGAGCATCACGATGGAGCTTTCTCATCTGTTCGTATTCAATCAGCTTTTTTTCTATTTTCCCTACTTTCTCTTTCAAGTGCCTTTTCATCCTTTCAGTATTGGTTTCTCCGATTCCTCTGGTTGCTCCGCCTCCGCTTCCAGAGCTTCCTCCCTGCCTACTCAGCTCCATTCCCATTCCATAAATCCTCGGTCCCATATGCTTAATCGCCGCAAGCTCAATCTGCAATCTCGCTTCTCCTCCCTCTGCATGTTTCTCAAAAATTTTCAAAATCAGATCAATTCTGTCCCAAGCGACCATTTTGTCTTTGAGATTATGTTCTTCACTCACGAGACGGAGTTGTTCGTTAATCTGATAGATTTGTGAGGGTTTAAGTGCATTTCCAATGATCAGCAAATTTGCGTTTAAGCGGAGCATATCTGCAATAATTTCTTCTAGTTTCCCTTTCCCGACATAAGTTTTGAGATCTGGGAAATCTTTTTTCTGGTATTTCTGCAAAACGACCACTCCACCATAGGTATTCACGAGGTTTTCAAGCTCTTTCATCCTGTCTTCAAGGAGTGCTTTCGGAGTTTGTTTATCTACAATATCTGCGAGAAATACGCGAAGTTCTGGCTGCTGTTCTACCTGCATAATAATTAAAAAAAATCTAAAATCTGACTTTTCACTTATGAGAAGTATACAAACTCAGCTCAGAATTGCAAGCACAGTCCACTCGAAGTGAAAAACAAAGTGAAATAAGAAGGATAATTATCTGAATACCAAACAAGAACCAGCACGAACAAGCTCCATCCCCTCACTATTAAAACTAACCAACATAAAAGTGAGTCGGGTGGTTGAAGGAGGACAAAGCGCCTCCTTTTTAGACAAAAAATAATCCAAAGAAACAATAAGTCCCTGCAGACAAGCGACAAGAACTGAGAGATTCAGCACAATTAGATTTATACAAAACATCAAGTAATTTTCCAGAAAAACCAAAAAAATCTAAAATAACCTACTTTACAGATAGTCGAAAGCTCAAACTTGCCAATTTCAAAAAAATATCATTAAAAATTTGACATTTTTCATTTCTGTGTATAAAATTAGATTTGTATTTTATACAAAATGCCAAGACTCATGAATAACCAATGGAAAAGATTAGAAGCGTTTCAAGCTAAACTTCACAAAAGATTTGGGACAAGGATTCTCAAAAAACACCACAAAGGAAAAAGAATTGATAAAGCCTTCAATACTTCTAATTTTCTGCATCGTAACTGGATCTATATTGGAGAGCTTTCACTTGCGGTAGTGCTCAGTTGTTCTACCCTAATATTTGGAAACGGGAACGCTACTCCAAATAATCGTGAGCTTGTTTATCCTCTCAGTGAGGTCTCTACCCTTGAGTGTAGAACAAAGGAATGGTCCACGTTAACTCCTGATTGTAAAAAAGAACTTCCAATCATTAAAGGAGCAAACTATGCCAACTATGAGAATAATACGGATTATACTGATATTTATACCGTACTTTTTTGAGGAAGTTATAACAGCGGCTGGAAAACAGATATGGGAAGCCATTACGGTGTAGATATCGCAACATCAAAAGGGACACCTCTCTACGCTATTGCAGATGGGAAAGTTTTCTTTGCTGGGCAACAAGCCGGATACTGAAATGTCGTAAAAATCGAATTCGTTTACCAAGGAATCAGATATTTCGCAACCTACGGACATATGGATAGCATTACCGTTAAAGAAGGTGAAAATGTGAGTAAAGGACAAAAAATCTGAACCGTAGGGAATAGCGGACTCACTATGGGAGGTTTAGGAGGATATCACGTGCATTTCGAAATCGATAAAGGTGAAAAATGAAGACCAATTTACGCATTCCTGAATTGTGCAGACTTCAAAAAAGGAATGAACGAGACGGATATCATCAATAAAGGACTTTGTAGGACCGAAATGTTCAATACTACCGTTGATCCAATTCCTCTACTTGAGTCCGCCAACGCAAAACTTCCTCATAAAGCCAATAATAATGAAAAAAGTGAAAAATCTGAACCAGAACACAATGCAGCTCCAGTAAATCCTGTAAATAAAGTAGATTTTGCAGATCGTGAACAAATTCTAAAAATTGCAAAACTCTATCTTGATAGTCCCTACCAAATGGGAGCAACCGGAACACTTCCTGGCAATCCAACTGACTGTAGCAAATTCACGCAAAATGTATTCACTAACGTTGGAATCGAGCTCGAAAGAAGCGCTGGAGATCAAGCTCATCAGTTTTCTAACGGAGGGTACCGATACGACAATCTAAACCAAGCTGAAATCGGCGACTTGCTCTTCTTCAAAAATACCTATCCTGCAGCCGTTGAGATCACACACGTTGGAATCTATGCCGGAAACGGACTTATGATCCACGCTGGAAATGAAAAGGTCGAGCTTACCACTATGGACGGCTACCGAAAAGAACATTTCAAGGGTATAGGATCCTTCAAATATCTGAGCATTAAATACAATAAAGAAAAAGCTACCCAAAGCTTCCTCTCGCTGAGTAAAATACCAAATAGTGCCTGACTCCCTGCAAAACAGCCCGAGATAAAACCAATCCAGCCTTCTCCAGAAAGCATACCGAATATTAATAATCAAACAGCATCAAAAGGAGAAAATCTGATTGCATTAGATAGTAGTAAACTTGATGCCACAGGAAAACAGTTCTTCTCTGAATGGAACATCAGTCTAAAGGGAGATAACAGTTCTGAAATCAAAAAAGGAGAAACCAGAATCTTCACCTTAGAAATTACCAAAGCTAATTGAGATAAATTCAATGGAGTATTGAAACAACCAATCGTTCTCGTAGCCAATAGTACCAATATTAGCATAGACCCAGTAGCAATCAGCCTTGTAAAAGATGGAAAGGTAGAAATAAAGCTCACAGCCAATCAAAATGGACCAGTATATACTGCAATCAATATGGGAACCAACAGAATGGGAGGCATGAGTATGCTCGTAATGTAACCACAAAAAACAAGTCAGAATTCTGATCTTTAATCACACAAAAAACAATAATGCAGCAAAACGGAAGTATCAAAGACCACGGTCACCTTAATCCGAAAGACATCGCAGAAGACGAATATTTTATGGATATTTGCCGCGTAGTCGGAGAAAAAGGAACCTGTGATCGCGGAAGAAGCGGCTGCATTATTGTAAAAAATGGACAAGTAATCTCCACAGGCTTTGTAGATGCTCCTCGTGGAAGCAAAAAATGCGATGAAGTCTGACATCAGATCCGGGAAGTAACCAAAGACACCCATGAAACTACAAAACACTGTATGAGAAATTGCTGTGCTGAACTTAACGCAATTGCAAACGCATCTCGTCAGGGCATCAGCCTAGAAGGAGCAACGCTCTATACCAAAATGACTCCTTGCTACGTAAGACATTGTGCTCACCTGATTATAAGTTGTGGAATCACAAGAGTTGTTTGCGAAAGGAAGTTCCACGATGCAAAGCTCAGCGAAGAAGCCTTCAAAAATGCAGGTGTAGAACTCACATATCTTGATGATCAAGTCCAAAACTACTAGATATACAATCTGATTTAAATCTTAATAGTTTACCCTCACTACCTCATATCTCACAGAAAAAGCGCCCAAGCACTCCTTAATCATTTGCTCATTTCTATTGAGCTGAGAGGAGTTGCTTTTGACTTCCAAAAAAACAATTTCTCTCAGCTTCCCACGAGAAAGCCCATCAAATACGATATAATCAATCCCCTTTCCGACAAAAACTAAATCCTTCATATGATAAGGGAATTCTGGCAAAAGTGGGACAACTTTTTCCGTCACTTCTCCCAAAATAGAACTTCTCGAATGACAAATAGACTTCTTCTTGATTGCAGAAAGTTTACAATGAAAAACAAGATTTGCCAAAGAATATGTCAAGATCCCTCAGATAGCAATTCCTACAATGAGCTGAGAAAAATTTTCCATGCACAAACAAAAAAATAAATTTTCTAGTTTATAACAAATTTCAAGACGTTGTCAAAACTTTTCATGACAAAAGTTCTCTTGCTTTTTTCCGAGTCTTTCCGTAGACTAAGTCAGCTTTATTTTTCTTCTTGGAATCGTGAAACTCTGCTTTGCTCCTATGGATTGAATCACCGACTGTGCGACTCGCCTTATCACCAGTCAGGTTTTTGAAAAGTATAAAAATCCTGATGATGAATTGCAGCTTTGGACTGAATTTATGAATGCTGATGGTTTTATTATCAATCCGAGTAAGGTTGTGAAGCATCTAATGACTGTTCGTGATATTTCACAGTGACCATCATTGCGAGGGAGCGAAGCGGACGAAGCAATCCATCATAAACACTTCACACTTACCAAGCCTATCGCACAAATCTACTGAGGAAATGCTAAAACACTGCTTGAAACCGCAAAAATTCTTGTGGAAAAGTATGCTGATGATTTTTCTGGGATTGAGCTGAATACCTGATGTCCGAGTAATACCGTGATGAAATGTGGCTGATGATCTGACATGCTCAAGCATCGCCCTGAAACCCTAGCCATCATCAAATCCCTTTCTGAAATCATAAAAAGCGCTAAAAAGCTGACCTTTTCGGTGAAATCCAGAGCAGGTTTGAATGAAGACGATAAGCCTGAACAACTCCAGTTTCTGACTCAGATTGCTCCTTTTTGTGATCTGATTACTATCCATGGGAGGACGCTCAAGCAGCTGTATAGTTGAGAAGCTGATTTCTCATTTATTCAGCAGGTCAAAAGACAAGTTGCTTGCCCCATCATCGCGAATGGAGGGATCACGACTTATCAACAAGCTCAAAAAATTAGTCAAGAACGAGATTTTGATGCGTTGATGATTGGGCAGGGGGCGATTGGGAATCCTTGGGTTTTTACGCTTTACGAGCCGACTTTGGAGGAGAAGATTGAAGTGATGAAAGTGCATTTGGAAGTGATGATCGCTTGTGAGTTATGGTTTGAAAACTGGGGAGAAAAAATAGAAGACTACAAATTCAATCAGCCAAAAAAATCAGATTTAGATTTTTTGAAAAAAGAAATCAATCCTGAAGCTGAATATCGTTCAGTAATTGAATTTAGAAAGTATCTTTTCCAATATATCAAAGGTATTCCAAACTCTCGTGAATGGAAGCAAGAAGTTATTCCAGTCAAGACCTATGCTGAATTGATGAAAAAGTTGGAAAAGCTTCAATATATGCTTTAATACCCTTTCTTTAACTATGCCTCTACTTCATAACCCTCAATTAGCTGAGCATATTAAAACACTGCTTCAAGAGCAGAAAAAGATCAAAACTTCCCGAAGTATGAAGTTTCCGCTTTTGATGCCATTTTTTGTCCGAATAAAACAATGGATAAGAAGAGTTGAAAATGCGTTTCAGCCAATTGCAAGGGGAAAATCAGATTTTTTACCTTATATCAACGTAAAACATCAATCCGTTTTACTCAGAAAGCTGGGTGATGTGGATATGCAGCTTCAAATCAATAAAGTAAAAAATCTTCAAATCGCTTTAGAAAAAATTAATGGAATTCTGATTCAGCCTGGAGAAATTTTTTCTTTTTGGGAATTGGTGGGGAAACCCACTGCTCAAAAGGGCTATCTTGAGGGGATATTGATTTCAAAAGGAAAAGTAAAAGTAGGAATCTGAGGAGGCTTATGTCAGCTTGGGAATCTCTTGTACTGGATGTTTTTGCATCTCCCAGTAGAAATTATAGAAAGGCACCGTCATAGTTATGATCTGTTTCCAGATTCTGGAAGAGTCTTGCCCTTTGCTTCAGGTGCAACAGTTTTTTACAATTATGCAGATCTCAAGATAAAAAATACTTTGGAATACCCAATTCAAATCAAACTTTGGACTGATGAGAAATATCTCAAGGGACAAATCCACTCGCCTCACCCCAAAGAAGTGAAAATTCATGTTTTTGAAGAAGATCATTGCTTTATTCGTTATCAAGGGACATTCTGGAGATACAATACCATCAAAAAAACAAATAAAAAATGAGGAAAAGAAAAAACAATACTCATCTCTGAAAATCTCGTTCCTGTGATGTATCAAGTGAACCTAGAAACTTTACTTGAAAAGTATGAAGTATTAGATATAGATGCTGGTAAATAACAAGCTCCTCTAAGAGAAGAGAGAAATGCCATTTCCCAAATACAACACTCAGCTCAAGAACTACAAACTTTTTGATTATAGCAAGAAAAAAAATTATCTGGTAAATATAACCAAAGAACTCAACCAGACTTTTTCTGAGCTTTTTGAAAAATGAATGAGTAAATACCTCAGAGAAAACAAAAAAATCTGAATCCTCATCAATACTAGCACTGAGTCATTAAATTTCAAAAACATTTATTCAGTATATCAAAGGCATTCCATGCTCTCGTGAATGAAAGCAAAAGATTATTCCAGTTAAAAACTATGGAGATTTGATGGAGAAGTTAGAAAATTTACAGAATTTAGGGAAATACTAGGAGTTTTTATTTGCTACTATTATGTTCCCGATTTTTATAAAACTCCTCAACGAGCTCTTCTGCTGTTAGTTCACGTAAAGGAGGGAAAATTTCTTCTAATGTTCATTTTTTATCAAATTTTTCCCAATTAGAGCAAGCTTTAGTCCCATCTCATAAATCTATATCAAGTGCTTCAAAGAGCCCATCTGATGAACCATCAGGACGCTCTTGTGTAACTTTAGGTCTTCATTCATATGTAGGTTTTTCAATAATACAGGAGTATTCTTCATATCAATTTCATGAACTTGAGGAAGTATTATCTGGAGTTCTATTCGGGATTCAAAAATTCGATTTTGTGCGAGACATGGAGGATATCAAGCAAACAAGTAAAAAATTATTTTTCCACTATTGAAGTGATTTCGTGAACTTTATTATAGCTACATTTTTTATAAAGTCAAATTAATGATGCTTATCCTAAACGAGAGGAAGATATTTATCTCTTATATTCCATATTCCTAATTATACATTCTTAACCCAACAGATCAAAGTCCCAATTCTCGCAAATAGAAACAAAAGATAATTCCAATTAAGACCTATGCTTAATAGAAAAATTATAATAATAAGAAGAAAAAAACACATAGACTCCAGCAATAACCAAAAGCAAACCAGCAGAGAGAAAAAGACCTTGAGAGAAAGTTAAATATCACAGAATCCATCATACCAAAGGTCAACCAAGAATTGAACTCAGATTTTCAACGACGGATTTCATAGATAAAACGGTTGCCCTTTTTTCTGCTGCAATAAGCTGATTTGTTAGCAGTTCATCAATAGGGAAAATAATATCATCAATAAAATTATAGATAATGTAGAGGCAAATGAGCATTGTGATTGAGGAAGTCAATCCTGCGAAGATAAGAATTCCTACAAAGATCAAGAGTGAAGTACCCAAAACAAGAGGACTATTTTTCTTTTTCTTAAGCACCTTTTCAAGCAAGAGCGGAACTCCAGCTCACAAGAGTCATAAAAGCGATGAAAGATAACCAAGATTCTCTATTGAGAAACCAAGCTCTTCAAGATAAGGAGCCCAAATTAATCCTGTCAATTCATCTAAAATAAGAAAAAGCCCGATTCCTGCAAATAAAAACCATAAGGTTTTATGCTGAGCAAGATATTTTCGAGAGTCTCTCAAATGATGCCAAAATATCTTACTGAGAATATTTTCCTCTTCTCAGCAATAACCTTTCATCCCATCAGGAAGGAATAAAAGCACCCCACTAGCAAGTAATAGCCCTCCTCCATACACATATCGCAAATACTCTATGCCTCGATACTTTACAATTCAGGCTCACAAAAGCCCAGCAACGATAAATCCAATATTTCTTAAACTCATTTTCCTCATAAAAAATGACTTCATATCATCAGGATTTTCAGCTTCTATTCTATCAGAAACCCGAGCATTATCAGCCCCTGTAAAAAAAGTTTCAAAAAAAGCATTAAAACAGAAAATAACCGCAATCCAAAAAAAATTATCAGTAAGTGGAATCAGAAACAAAGTGAGAGCAGAAAGACTATAACCAAGCACAACACTCGTTTTCTTCCCATAAATATCAGCAATCATTCCGGTTGGAATCTCAAAAATAAGCCCAACAATGCTTCTTAAACTAGAAATCAAGGCAATTTGCCAAAAGCTAAATCCTAAAGCTACAAAATAAATAATATAGAAAGGAGTAATAACCTTTAAGGCATTTTGAAGAAAAGTAGCTAAGTAAAAGCCATATATTGATTTTTTAAACACAATATTCAATCAATAAATTAAAAAAACTATCGAAAGTATAATCATTAATACTAGGCATATCAACCGATTTTTTATTGTATCTTCAGACAATATCGATATAGTCGACTAGAATTTATTCCAACACAAAACCGATGGTCCATACGATAGTTGCACTTCCTCAAGATGATCAATTACATAAACTGAATACGATCAGAAATTATTTTTACCAAAATGGCTTTAGACAGAGAGTTTCCAAATGCAAAGAAAACACACATATTACCTTATTACAGTTAAAGGATTCTTTATCTAAAAATTTTTGGTCAGAAGTTGAATGTAGTCCCATCAATACTAGAAAAATAAACCTGACTAACTTTCAGATAATCGTCCAAGAGCACGATCGAATCAAAAAAAATCCAGAACGAAATAAAAAATATCCTGAATGATGCGGACGATTCGCACTTTTCTTTCCAAAGAATCAAAACCTGATCCATACCGCCAAAAAAATAAGAAAAATTGCCGAAAACTTTGACGTTGATGACTCTTTAGCATATGCCCAAAATATCGCTAATGCAACCTGAGAATGCGGAGATCAACAAGACATTTTTAACTATTTAGCAAATCATATGAATCTATGCAATTACATCCGCCTTGACAAAATGCATCTCGCCACCACCTACTTCAAGCAACACTTTAACATTCAATAGCTCATCATTGACAAAATAGCTCTAGTCGACAACAAAGGACAATTACTCAATATAAGCTATCTAAAAAAATAGGAGAGAAAACCGATAATTTGATATTGCCTTTCACTTGCTTTTCTCTAAGCTAAGATCAGACTTTACTCTTTTTTTAACACTCGTGAATCTCTCAGAATCTACTCAATACCTTCAATCCTTCATCAAAAAAGTTCCAAATCCCGAACATATCCCTGATTCAGAATTGAAAACGATCTACCAGCTTTTCATTGATACTTTAACCGATCATAACCATCTCTACTATATTGAGGCAAAGCCGATCATCTCAGATGCAGAATATGATGAGCTTTTCGCGTATCTCAAAGCAATGGAAGAATACTTCCCGACAATTATTTCCAGCACCTCTCCAACGCAAGGTCTAGTCGGACAACTTTCTGACGGATTCAAAAAGGCAGTTCATCAAATCCCGCTTCTTTCGCTAGAAAACAGCTACAATGCAGAGGATATTAGAGAATGGGCAGCCAGAGTTGCAAAGTTGGCAGAAAAAAAAGGAATTCTGAACTGGGAATATCATTTAGAGCCAAAATTTGATGGGATCAGCGTAGAATGTATTTATCATGATGGGAAACTCACCCAAGCAATCACCAGAGGCGATGGGAAAATTGGGGAAGACATTACCGCGAATGTGATGATGATTCCTTCAATCCCAAAGCAAATTTCTTATCTTTGAACTTTGCAAGTTAGAGGAGAGATTATGATGCCCAAGTCCCAGCTCCTCAAGCTCAATCAGCAAAGAGAACACTCCGGTCAAACACTATTTTCAAATACGAGAAACGCAGCTGCTGGAAGTATAAAACTCTTAGATAGCAGAGAAGTCGGCAAAAGAGGATTGATTGCTTTTATCTACGATCAGCTCTGAGGAGAAAAGGTGGATCTCAAATCCATTGGAATGCCCGTTTTTGAGCTGCCAGAAAACTTTCTTGTAACCAGAGATATTGAGCAAATTATCGCTTGGTGTCAGGATTTTCAAATCAAGCACTTTCTGGAAGAGCAAGATTTTGATTTTGACGGTTTGGTAATTAAAGTTTCTGATAGCAAAGCTTCTCAATATACGTCAAACTGCGATACGTCAGAAAAATCAGACTTTTCTCTTTTTGATACAGAAACTCCAGTAAATAGTAGCGAAGACATTCGTTCAGCACTCTGATCTACAGAGCACCACCCTAGACGAGCAATTGCCTACAAATTCCCCGCACAGCAGGTCGCAAGCCAGATCCAAGAGATAACCTTCCAGGTCGGGAGAACGGGAATTATCACACCAGTCGCCCATATTGAACCGATTTCCCTCAGTGGAGCAACAATTTCTAGAGTCAGTCTTCATAATTTTGATTTTATTGCCAAAAAACAGATCAAAAAGGGAGATTTTGTCCGAGTGCAGAGAAGTGGTGAGGTGATCCCTTATATCTTGGGAAGCATCAAAGAACGCAGAAATGGCAGTGAAGAGCCAATTATTCCTCCATTATTCTGTCCTGAATGTGGAGATCCGATTACCAATATAGATATTCACTACTATTGCACCAACCCCTCTTGTCCAGCACAAATAAGAGAAAAGATTACGCATTTTGTTTCCAGAGATGCGATGGATATTAGCGGAATTGGTGAAGCGATGATTGAAGTCTTAGTCAAACAAAAAATGCTGAATTCAGTGGTCGATATTTATCAGCTGACTACGATTCAGAATCAGATTCTCCTCCGTAAATTCCCCAGCTTTGGAGAGAAAAAAATCACCGAGCTTGTCAATCAAATTGAACGTTCAAAAAAACAACCTCTCCGAAGACTTCTCAATGCCCTTTGAATACCTCATATCTGAAAAAAAACAGCTCAAGATGTAGCAGAATATCTTGCTTTACACAAAGTAACGTCACTAGATCAGATGATCAGTGCGTTTTCTAATGATGGCTTAGCAGAAGTCGCAGGTATTGGGGAAAAATCGCTACAAGCAATTCAGCTTTTTATGACGAATCCCGAAACCTTAAAGCTTCTGCGTAGCTTAGAGCAAGAAGGCGTACAGTTCTCCGCAATAAATGAAAAAGCAAATACTGAATCCTCATCACAGTGAACCTTTTCGCTCACAGGAACTTTCCCTATTGCAAGAACCGACCTCATTCAGCAAATGCAAAAACTAGGCTATCGCTACGAAGAAAATCCAACTTCAGGGACAACTGTTATGCTTATCTGAGAAAAACCTTGATCCAAAGCAGAAAAAGCAAGAAAATTCTGAATTTTAATCTATGAAAATCGAGAAACCATACTAAAAGAATTCCATCTCACAATCCCCATGAAGCTAAAAGATGAAAAACAAGGGATTATCCAAGGAGGATTATTTTAAAAAACCACTCTGCGAATGCACAAAGTGGTTTTACATGATTGCTTCATCAGTGAACTTGGACAATTTCTCCAATCTCTATCAAAGCTCCGGAAGACCTCTCACACAGAAATTTAAACCGCTCATCAAAGATTGAAATGACTTCAACCTCTTTAAGAGCTTCATTTCGTAGCTTGTAAGGAGAATCAAATCCAAACGGCAGAATAAAGAGCCAAGTCACAGTTTCAGCGGTTTTGAGAGCCACCAAGGCACCCGGTCTAACTTTACCAAATGTTGGATTTTCCAAGTCACAAGAACTACGACTCAAGCTCTGTAAAAACTCGATACACTGCTTCGCCGTGTTCCCTGAGGACTTTATCTTACGTTGTACACTGAGCCTTACCTGATTAAGAAGGCTTCTTTTTTCTTTTCTCCAGTTCATATTATTCATCTTTTTTGTTATTATGTCATTATTGACAACATTGATAATAGTGATTCCATAACCAAAAATCAAGACAAAATGCCATCAAGTTTTTTTTTGACAAAAGAAAAAAACCAAATAATCACTTGAAAAGCAAAAAACATTTTTTATACTCAGCGACATTATTTTACCCCTATCTACATTTAATGTATTTCAATCCACTAGGTCTCCACTACTCTGCCCAAGAAGCACTAACTCTCTGAAATCTCAAGAAAAAAAACTTCAACTCTGACATTGAAACCCCAAAAATCCAAGCTTATTGCGAAAAACACCAAATTTGATGCATCGTGCAATGAGATAAGGCATATCCTCAGAGATTGATGAATGACTCCCAAGCTCCTTTTTTGCTCTACTACCAAGGGAATCTTTCTCTCCTCGAGGAAAAAATTCTCGGAATAGTAGGACCAAGACAGCCCAGTGAATATGGGATTCAGGTTTTGGAACTTTTCTTTGAAAAAGCAAGCAACTTTCAGCTTGTTTCGCTCTCAGGATTTGCAAAAGGAGTGGATCAAAAAACGCATCAACTCTCACTACAGCACAACATCCCAACCATCGCAGTGCTCGGATGAGGATTCCAACACTATCTCAGAAGTTCCGATCGCTGATTTCTCGGAGAAATCATAAATCAGTGAGGACTCATTCTCTCAGAATTTAAACTCTGATTCCAGCCAACCAAACGAAGCTTCCCCCAGAGGAACAAACTCATTGCAAAACTCAGCGAAATCCTCTTTTTACCCGAAGCAAGAGAAAAATCTTGAAGTCTGATTACCGCAGAGTTCGCCTACACTATGGGGAAACCCGTATTTTCAGTCCCAGCTCCTATCTTTTCACCTCAAAGTGCCGGGGTCTTTGCCAAAATGAACGAACAAAAAATCCAACTCATCACAGACTTTGACGCCTGCTTACAAAAGCACTTTCCTCAAAAAGGAACTGTATTGCAAAGAGAAAAAACATCACTAACCGACCGTCAAATCGAGCTCCTACAATATCTCGAAAAACAGGGAGATTCTAGCTTAGAAAGCCTGCTTGCTTACACACATCTCAGCTACGGAGAACTCCTCCAAGAGCTAACCTTCTTAGAAATAGATAAGCAAATCCAAGAAATCTGACCTTGAATCTACAGAAAAAAGAAATAACGCAACATTTTAGTACTCAATCTTGTCAGTTTTCCTCTTTCGTTCATCAAAAACCTTGAGTGCATTGCTTTTATCAAGCTGATGGATAGGAAGACTTCTTTCTTCGAGGTTCTTTTTGAGCTCTTCATAAAGGAAGTCATCATCAAACCCGATATCCGCAGCATCTTTTCTCGTATTGGCATAGTAAATTGCCTTTGGTCTCGCCCAATAAATCGCTGCAAGACACATCGGACAAGGTTCACAGCTTGTGTAAATCTCACAATCATCTAGCTGAAATGTCCCCAAGTTCTTGCAAGCATCTCTGATCGCTACCACCTCAGCATGTGCCGTAGGGTCATTATCAGAAGTGACATGATTAGCCCCCGTTCCAACAATCTTCCCTTGCCTCACAATGATCGCACCAAAGGGTCCACCTTTCCCCGCTCTCATATTTTCTAGGGACAACTCTACCGCCTTCTCCATAAAGTATTCGTGAGTCATGATCTAATAAATAAAAGATAAAAAATCTGACTAAAGTATGGGCATTTTTCCCTGAAAATCAAGAGCAATCCTCAATTCTCCCCAAGATCCATCCTCTCTTGACATTTACCACAAAACGTCTGGAACAAAGCTATAACTTTTTACTCAGAAGACTATAAATAACAAAGCAAATTTCCCTGTTTTTTTCCTATTTAATAATCTTAAGCTCCTGACCAATTTGAATCCCCAGTTTCTCCAATGTGCCGCTGTTAAGTTCGATCGCTTGGATCGCTTCAGACCTCGGAAAATAATTCTGACACGGCATCTTCTCACACGGAGCTGCAGAAACGAAATCCACAACTCTATTCCCCGTATCTAATCGGACAATATCCAGCGGAATCAAGGTATTTCTCATCCAAAAACTCCAAAAGTCTGATCTATCAAAAACAAAGAGCATCCCCTGGTTTTCAGCAAGCGACTCACGAAACATCAGTCAGAGTTCTCTCTTTTCTGGCGTATCAGCAATTTCAAGCTCAAAACAGTGATTTTCATAACACATTTGAGGTTTTTGAGGACTGAGCTTACTCTTTTCTAGAAAGTGAAAAAAGAAAAAGCTGATAATAAGCACTTTGATTCCAATTAAAATCATTACTCGTCTAATGAGACTTTGAAAGAATTGCTTTTTCTCTGAAGTTGAATTGAGCATATGAAGAATTGAACAATAAAATTTTTTTAATCAGAACTTAATATGCTTCTCTCCGTTACTTTCCTTAGATAAGTATCAAAGAAAAACATCAAACCTACGGAAATTTCTTGCATTTCTTGCGGGAATTCCTATAGTTAAGGTCAGATTTTAACTTTTTCCTTTATAATTGCAAATGGCACAAGTTCAACTTAGCGAAAGAGAGGTCAGAATACAGAAAACTCAGAAACTTCAAGCGATGGGAATCCATCCTTATGCTCAATCTTTTCACAAAACTCATCTCATCAAGGATATTATCGCGACTTATGAAAATCAGCAGCTTCGCGAGATTGAGTCGATTATTGAAGCTCCAGAAGTACAGGTCAAAACTGCTGGAAGAGTGATGCTCTATCGTTCGCATGGAAAGCTTGCTTTTGCAAAAATCCTTGATAGCAGCGAGCAAATCCAGCTGATGTTTCATAGAGATCAGTGCAAAATTATCAAAACAGAAAAAAAAGCTGATGGAAACATGGAAGATATTGCTCTTGAGAGTTTAGACTTTCCAGAGAGTGAAACCTGAACGATGACGGCTTACAAATTTATGGAAAAAATGGTGGATCTCGGAGATTTTATCGGAGTAGAAGGAGAAGTCTTTAAAACCCATAAAGGAGAACTCACAATTTTCGTGTCAGCTTTCAAATTCCTTTCCAAAGCGATTAGACCTTTGCCTGAAAAGTTCCATGGTTTGAGCGATCAGGAGGAACTGTATAGAAAAAGATACCTTGATATGACGATGAATCCTGAAACCTATGCGAGATTCCTCTTTAAGTCCAAGTTTTATCAGGCTTTAAGGGATTTTTATCGTAAACATAACTTTATTGAGATTCAGACTCCGATTTTGGATAATGCAGCTTCTGGTGCGGCAGCAAGACCGTTTATTACCCATCATAATGACTACGATACCGATGTCTATCTCAGAATCGCGTTTGAAACTTCACTCAAAAAGGCGACCGTTGGAAGATTTGAGAGAGTATTTGAGATTGGACAGGATTTCAGAAATGAAGGTTCTGATCCTTCGCATTTGCAGGAGTTTACGCAGGTGGAGCACTATGCGGTCTATTGGAACTATGAGGATAATATGCGTTTTACTGAGGAAATGTTTGATTATCTCTTTACTGAGCTTGGGCTTTCTAAGCAGCTTAAAGTAAAAGATAAAGACTGAATAGAGAAAACGGTTGATTTTACGACTCCACGAGAGAGGATAGATTATACCAAGGGAATCCTTGATGCTTCAGGGATTGATATTACCAAATATGATACTGACGACGCAGATCAATTAAGAGCTGATATCCGTGCAAAAGGTATTGAATTTGAAGGAATGGATGAGATGGGAACTCCAACTTTGATTGATTATTTATTCAAAAAAGTGCTCAGACCAAAGATCGTAGGACCAGCTTTCATCTATAATTATCCAGTGATTATGCAGCCTTTAGCGAGGACTTCTGATGCTGATGCAAATATCGTAGAGCAATTTCAACTTCTCGTAAATGGTTGGGAGATTTGTAAGGCCTATTCTGAACTTGTAGATCCTTTACTCCAACAAGCAAACTTTGACAAACAAGCTGCTGCTGCAGAAAAAGGCGATGATGAAGCGACCAGTGGAGATGACGCTTTCGTAGAGGCGATGGAATATGGAATGCCTCCACAGTCTGGTTTTGGAATGGGACTTGAGAGAATTTTAGCAATTCTAACTGAACAAGAAAATCTGAGAGACGTGGTAATGTTCCCACTTATGAAGCTCAGAAACCAAGATACAGCCTGAGATCCTGAAAAAAAATAAATAGAACAAGAAAGAAGTCTGACCTCAGATTTCTTTTTTTATTATCAAAAAAGTTCTCAACTCAATAATTAAGCTCCTCCAGTGCAAAAAATTTACAGATAGAATAGCGATATTTTCTGCCAAATCAAAAAACTTTAGCTTGACGCTTATCCGAGTAATAAGATAGATTATTTTCTCTTGCATTTTCATCTTTTTTATCTACTATATAGCACCAGGCAAAAATAAGTGCTATTTATTTTCTAATCTTAAACAAATGAACTTCAATAAACTTACCATTAAAGCCAGCGAGGCAATTCAAGAAGCGAACAGTCTCTGCATCAATAGGGGGAATAATGAAATTACAACAGAACATCTTTTCTTTGCGATGCTCGAACAGACTGATGGCTATCTCCCCTTAATCTTAAAAAAAATGGGAAAAAACATTGAACAGATAAAAGCTGAAACCATTGTACTTTTGGACCAGCTCCCAAGGATTCAAGGGACAAACCAAATCGGACTTAGCAACGAGTTAAACCGTATCTTGGAACAAAGCGAAAGAGAAATGAAAGAGCTCTGAGATGCCTATATCACGACCGAGCATTTTCTCCTCACCATTCTAAAAAGCGACAACAAGATCAAGCAACTCCTTGAAAAGCTTAACATTACTTACCAAGTAGCCCACGAAACAATCCTCCAAATGAGGAACGGAGAAAAAATCGAAACAAATGATCCGGAAGTCAGCCTTGAAGCCCTTTCTAAATATGGGAAAGATATTACGCTTCTTGCAGAAAAAGGAAAACTTGATCCTGTCATTGGAAGAGATGAAGAACTAAGAAGAGTGCTTCAAATCCTTTCTCGTAGGACCAAAAACAATCCCGTCCTTGTCGGAGATCCTGGAGTTGGAAAGACCGCCATTATTGAGCTTCTTGCACAACAAATCGTCAAATGAGAGGTTCCAGAGCTTCTTAAGAACAAAAAAATCATTGAACTCGATATGGGAGCGCTTATGGCAGGAAGTAAATATAGAGGAGACTTTGAAGAAAGACTAAAAGCCATTTTAAAAGAGGTTGAAAAATCAGACTGAGAAATCATCCTTTTTATCGATGAATTACATACCGTTGTTGGTGCAGGAAAGACAGAATGATCGATGGATATGGGGAATATGCTCAAACCAGCCCTTGCCAGAGGACAAATCAGAGTAATCGGAGCAACAACCCTCAATGAATATCGTCTCTACATTGAAAAAGATGCCGCACTTGAGAGAAGATTCCAACCAGTCATGGTAAATGAACCAACTAGAGAAGATGCTCTAGCAATTCTTCGCGGTATTAAAAAAGCCTATGAAACCCACCATGGAGTAAAAATTACTGATGATGCCGTAGTTTCAGCAGTCGACCTATCAAGGAGATATATTCCAGATCGCAAACTCCCAGACAAAGCCATAGACTTACTAGATGAAGCCGCTGCCAGCGTGAAGATGAACCTTGCTACTATGCCAGAAGAAATCCTACAACTAGAAAAATCCATCAATCAGCTCGAAATCGAAAAACAAGCACTCATAAGAGATGCAGAAAAATAAGAATCGCGTATCACAACCAGTTTTTTTCTTCTATCCCTCTCCATATCATGAAAACGACCAGTTATCTCGACTTTATTGCTCAGCTCCTTACTAATGAGGACGAGTTTTCCACATTTAAAGCGTGTTACCAACAAACCATCCCCAAAAGCATCAAACTCATCAATTCAAAAGCAAAAAAAGCTGATCTACTCCCCTATTTTACCGATCAAGGACGACAACTTGCATATCCAGATCTCTCACATTGAGACAAGAAATACGACGATGTTTTCTACGTCCACAACTATCATACCAAAACACTCGGTACACATTTCCTACATCAATGAGGCTTTTTTTACATCCAAGAAGTCGCTGCAGGACTCTCAGCCCAAGTTCTCAATCCTGAAAAATGAGACCTGGTACTTGACCTCTGTGCCTCTCCATGAGGAAAAACGATCCAGCTTGCAGACCAACTTTTAAGCAGTTGAGGAGGATTTGTTTTAGCCAATGAGCCTTCAAATTCTAGAAGGAAAGCCCTAATCTTCAACATCAACCGCTGTGGAATGCTTAATACAGCGATTTCTGCCTATAAAGGAGAAGATATTGGAGACCTCGCACCTGAAACTTTTGATAAAGTTCTCGTAGATGCCCCTTGTTCTGGGGAAGGGATGCAATATAAGCACGATAAAAAAGTCCAAATGCGAGATCAGAAAGCAGCAGACAAATTAGCGAAGCTTCAAACCCAGCTTCTACTCTCTGGGATAAAAGCTCTAAAAGTCTGATGAACACTCGTTTATTCGACCTGTACCCTCAATCCTTTTGAAAACGAAGGCGTGATCAGCCAAGTAATCAATAAGATTTGACCTGCAATAGAAATAACTTCGGTTCCTATTGAGCAAAAAAGCAATGGAATCAGCGAATTTCAAGATAAAACCTTCCTTTCTACTGACGACACACAAAAAGTAGCCAGATTCCGACCTCATATCCAACACACTTGAGGCTTTTTCATCTTAAAGCTAAAAAAAGTCGCCTCTATAGAGACAGAAAGTAAGCAAGATAAGAGGACTCTAAAAGAATCTCAACTTTACACCTGACCTGAACTTCAAAAAAAAGTCCGAGACTATCTTGACCATCATCGAGGAATCTGCAAGCAAGAAAATACAACCTTTATCTCGACAAATAATGCAATTTATTGCACTACAAAAGACTATTCAAGCCTCTCCAAAAAAATTCATACCGAAAAAATCTGACTTCCCATCATAAAAATCGGTCATTCTGGAGAACGAATTCCTCAGCAAAGCATTGCAACCTGCTTTTGAAGCTCCGCCAAGAAAAATACTCGAGACCTTTCCAATCAACAGGCTCAAGAACTTTCAGAAAATAACCTCCTTAGAGAACAGTTCTGAAAACCATGAGAGTTTCTCATTTTAAAACGACAATGAAAAGGCTTCGCCCTAGGAAAACAAGGAGAAAATATCATAAAAAGTAAAATAAATTAAAAGGAAAAAGCTGAATCTCGAAACGGGACTCAGCCTTCTTTTTTCTCATTTTCACTTCCTAATTCCTCAACCTCACCCTGCGACCATCAATCATCGCATAACCAACAAAGTGAGTATAACGATGCCGAACCTGAGGATTAGAAAGCAAGCTCCCAAGAGGAATCTTACATACACCTCGAAGGACATTCCCTCGTTGCTCCCAAGTAAAATCTGAATCCAGCAAACGAACCGAAAGAATCGATCCATTCACCTCAAATTTCCAAAATGATTCAAATTCAACTCTCTGAACCTGTCTCGAAGACCTAAATTCTAAAGCCACGGTCCGCTCTTTGAGAATTGCATTATTTACAATTCCAATAGACCAAGCCAAATCCGGATCATCCAGAACACGATCACAATCACAACTAAAAAGGAAAGAAACAAACACTAAAAGGGAAAACAGTTTTTTCATAATTTTTTTATTTTTTATTTTCAGTCACAAGTATATACAAAAAACATAAAATGTCAAGAGATATTCTCCTTGCAAAGGGGAAGTAAAACACTAAAATTCCAAACAGTTTTTTATCACTTTTGAATGATAATGCTCAATTTAGAACAGACCCTTCAGGAGCTCAATGCGATGAATAATCTTGACCAATTAGAAACTTGGTATCAAGAACTTTTAGGAAAAAAAGGAAAGCTGACTGAAGCCTTGAAAGGACTCGCAACACTCAGCCCTGAGGAGAAAAAAGAACAAGGAGGAAAACTTTCCAGCATAAGAACCAGCCTTCAAGACGCCTATCAAGCAAAATTTAACGAACTCAAGACGCTTGAAATCAATGCTCAACTAGAAAAAGAAACGGTAGATATTTCGCTTCCTGGAACTGAACTAGAGGAAGGACATTTTTCTTTGCTTACGAAAGTGAGAAGAGAACTTGAAGAGATCGCTCAGAATATGGGATTTATCGTAGAAAGTGGAACGGATATTGTGAGCAAGTTTGAGAATTTTGAAGCGGTAAATATTCCGGTTTCTCATCCTGCTACTGAAATGCATGATACAATTTATGTGGCGGAGAAAGATGAAAGAGGAGAAAATTATGTTTTGAGAACGCACACCTCTGCAGGTCAGAATTATGTGATTAAAAAATATGGAGTGCCAATCAAAGCGGTTTTGCCAGGAAGAGTATATCGCTTTGAGAATATTGATGCGACGCACGATACGATGTTTTATCAGTTTGAGGGAATCTATATTGATAAGAATATCAGTATCGGACATTTCAAAAGTGTGATTACTAAGTTTCTTTCTGCTGCCCTGCAAAAAGAAGTAGAAATCAGAATGAGACCAGGATTTTTCCCATTCGTAGAGCCTGGTTTTGAGATTGATACGAGATATGAATACACGAATCCTAAGACAGGAGCCAAAGAAATATCCAATCGAATGGAAATCCTCGGCGCTGGAATGATCCATCCTAATGTGCTCAGAGAAGCTGGAATTAACCCTGAAGAATGACGAACGGGATTTGCCTTTGGTATGGGAATCAACAGACTTGCTGCCGTAAGATATGGAATCAAAGATATTAGGCTTTTTACGAATGGAGACTTAAGATTTGCAAGGAGTTGGTAAATCTGAATTTAGTTTTTTTGTAAATGATGACAGAAAAATCTTCAGAACATAAAGATCTCCTTCAAGACGAAACCTTAAGTCAAAAACTAATAAAAAAAGGCTTCTGGCTTTATCTTTTTTGATATCTTATTGCACCAGGAGGATATCTTATCAGGCTTTTAATTTCTAATTCTCCTGAAGTTTCGGTTGCGGATGTTGGAATTCTCTACAGCATTATTAGCTTAATTAGCTTTTTAAATGTGTATAATGACCTTGGACTAACTGAAAGCCTACAATATTTTTTACCAAAATTCTGGATCAAAAAGGAATACAATCACATCAAAACGACAATTTATCTCAGCTTTCTAGTTCAGTTCGGAACCGCGATATTGATCGCTTTTGGATTGTGGTTTGGTAGTGATTGGCTTGCAATAAACTATTTTCATAACCCTATTTCTGTTGATATATTAAAATACTTCTGTCTCTATTTTTTATGAATAAATCTTTTTCAGACATTTCAGAGCATTTTTATTGCATTTCAAAAGACTTTCGACTATCAACTTGTGGAATTTATAAGAATGCGATCTGTAGTCTGATTTTCTTTTTTTTGTTTTTTGACCAACAGAGGGACTATAGAATGGTATAGTCTTAACCGACTTTTATGATTAGGAGTTTGAATCCTCATTGCTGGATTTATTTACTATAAAAATTACCATCATTCTTTAATGCAGGGAAAGTTTGAGTGGAATAGACCTATGCTTAAAGAATATCGCAAATATGCATTATGGTCGTTCATTTGACTAAATATTAGTGGCATATTTTGACAGATTATTCAACAGCTCGTGCTTTATTTTCTGGGGGATGAATCTGCTGGATATTTCGCAAATTTCCAGAGTTTGTTTAATATAGGATTTGTACTTATTTGACCAATTATGAGCCTGATTTTCCCAATTGTTGCAGAAGTTATGGAAAAAAAAGATGAGAAAAAACTGAATCTCCTTATCTCATTTTTTTATAGTTATTTTTCTGTTTTTACACTAAGTTTCAGTGCCCTACTCATAGCCCTCGGTCCTGAAATAGCAACTGTTCTTTTTTGAGAAAAATTTCGTTTATCATGAGAGATCAGCATCTGGGGAACCGGTTTCCTCATATTTAATATCCTATCAAATTTCAACTTTGCAATACTTGGATGAATTTGAGCAGTAAGACAAAGAGTTTACATCCTAGTAGGAACATTAGCATTAACAATCCTCATAAGTAACCTTGCTATTTACCTTTTTGGACTCCTATGAGCTGTAGTATGATTTTGAGTTGGCTACTTCTTTGCTTGGGGACTAAGCTTGATTTACTTAAAGAAAAAAATATACTTTCAATCAGATTGGAAATTTATATGATCAAATGTTTTAATTATTTCTATATTAACACTCTGTATTCAGAATAGTAAGCATTTAGTATTTGTTATAGAGAATAATAGACGAAATAATCTCTTATATCTTATTACTATCTGAATCTGATTTTTGCTTCTAATTTTTTTATGGAATATCAAGAAATATAGCCTCTTAAAACAAGAAATTAGAAATTTAAAAAAAATTACTTAAGTATAAAATAGCGAAATCAAAAGATTTTTTTAATTCATTATATAGAGATGGAAACAATTCTCATCACTTGATCAAGTGGCTTTATCTGATATCATGTCTCAAAAAAACTCCTAGAACAGGGGAAAATAGTAATTGGACTCGACAATGAAAACGATTACTATGATATAAATCTAAAACACACCAGAAGACAAGAACTTGAAAAGTTTGAAAACTTCAAATTCTACAAAGGCAATCTAGAAGATCTAGCATTTGTAAAGAAACTCTTTGAAGAAAATAGAATAGATAAAGTCTTGAATCTTGCAGCACA